>ERZ779895.88-NODE-88-length-140152-cov-15.426148_pt1 | contig 140152 bp, 124 predicted proteins | sample MGYA00511093_ERZ779895 | MGnify/ENA primary metagenome ERZ779895 (study PRJEB29588, sample SAMEA2142970) | human gut metagenome | biome: human gut; feature: human-associated habitat; material: faeces | place: Denmark | collected 2008/2010 ... | reverse complement strand
AGATCGGAGCGTAGGAGAAAATGTAGAGCAGGTGCGTTTAGATCGGAGCGTAGGAGAAAATGTAGAGCAGGTGCGTTTAGATCGGAGCGTAGGAGGAAATGTAGAGCGGGTACATCCAGATCGGAGCGTAGGAGGAAATGTAGAGCAGGTACATCCAGATCGGAGTGTAGGAGGTGAAGGTGAATATGTAAAGAGAAGTGAAAAAAGGAAAGAGCAGATTGTAGCGTCGGTTAAGGCAGAACCAGTGAGGAGAGAAACAAGAAACTATAAAACGTCTGTTGAACAGAAGAAAGCAGAGAACGCAGAGAAAAAGAGAAAGCGGTGATGTAATTGGAAAAGATGCAGACAGTAAGAAGGTTTAAGATAATTCTTTTTATATTGCCAGCGTTGCTGCCGCTTTTGGTGGTGTTGTTTTCCGCGACTTTTCTTGTTATTACAGTAAAGCAAAAAAATAATGTGCGGTATGAAAGCGGTATGGAAGTAAATGAGAATGTGCAGGGATATGCTGCTTTAATTGCGCAGAAAGCGGGAGAACATGGAATTGGGGATTATGCGCGTTATTTAATGGCTATCATGATGGTGGAGTCAGGCGGTACAGGGAATGATCCTATGCAATCTCTTGCGGGAGTGCCGGAGGAGGAAAAAACTGCAGATTTGTCGATTGAATATGCTGTGGTTATATTTGCTGGATTACTGGAGAGGGGTAGAAATGCCGGAGTTGATATTGATACTATTATACAGGCATATAATTTTGGCGCTGGATACATAGATTTTGTGGCGGCAAATGGGAAAGAGCATAGCTATTCACTGGCGAGTGATTTTGCAGCGCGTTCGAGTCGTGGGGCAAAAGTTACTTATAATAATGCGATTGCAGTTCGGACGAATGGTGGATGGAGGTATGCATATGGAAATATGTTTTACGTGTATCTTGTACATCAATATCTTGCAGGTGATCCTTTGGATGCTGGGACAACGGATGTTATTATTCAGGAGGCGTTAAAGTATAGAGGGTGGTCGTATGTATGGGGAGGATCATCTCCAACAACGTCTTTTGATTGCTCTGGACTTACGTCATGGTGTTATGGTGTGGCAGGGTTGTCATTGCCGCGTACGGCGCAGCAACAGTATGATGCCATGCAGCACATTACATTGGATGAGGCGGTTCCTGGTGATCTTGTATTTTTTACAAATACGACTAACAGTGGGAATTATATAACGCATGTTGGAATCTATCTTGGTGATAATAAGATGTTTCATGCTGGAGATCCGATAGGATATGCAGATCTTACTGGGCGGTATTGGAGGCAGCATTTTGTGTGTTGTGGTCGTTATAACTAAATGGAGGGAAAAAGATGAAAGATAAAAAGAAAGCGGTATCTGATGCGGTGAGCGAAAAGCATTCTGTTGGACAGTTTGTGGAGAGAATGAGGGAAAAATTTAAAAGATTTGTTGCTGATAGGAAACAGAAGAAAATTGATAGTGGGGAAGCGGAGCTTCCGGTGTTTCGTGTTGGTACTAATAAGAAGGGAGTTGTTGCGTTATGGGTTGTGATGATCGCAAGTTTATCTTTTGGTATTTATAAGAACTTTACTGCGATTGATAAGGAAACTGTGCATGAAAGGGTAGTTGTAGAGCCGGAAGTGTCTGATACAAATGATCTGGAAAGCTTTGTGGAACGGTTTGCGTACATTTATCATGCATGGGATACGAGCCAGGAATCAAAGAATGATAGGCAGGTAGTGTTAAGAACATATATGACGGATACTTTGGCAGGGTTAAATGCGTCTGTAGTTACCTCTGATTGTCCTACTACTTCGTCTGTGGTGGGTGTGAGGATATCGGATGTGCAGGATCTTGGGGATGGTTATTATCAGGTAAGATATATGGTTCGTCAGAATATATATGCAAGTGGAAGCAGTGATGTTGCGTCTGTGAGTAGAAATGATCTTCCAATGGTTGCGACATCGCAACAGGATGAGATATCTGTAGATGATTTTGAGGGAACACAGACTGGAGAAACAGCGGGAGATCTTGCTACAGAAATGCCGGAAGAAACAACGGAAGCGGATGATACGGTGACAACGACAAATATATCTTATGGAGATGCAGTGACGATAAAGACGTCAACGGAAACAGAAGCGGATGGTACGGTGACAACGGTGACGTTGCGGGAAAGTTATTATCGTGTGGATGTGTACCGAGATAATGTAGGGGGAATGATTGTTGTGACCAGTCCGACATCCTGTGGTGTACCTGGAAAAGCTGATTACAGTGAGAAAGAATATCAGACAGATGGAACGGTTGATGTAGCAGCAATGACAGAGATTGAAGACTTTCTTGGAACATTTTTTGGTATGTATCCATCAGCAACAGAGAAAGAGTTGGCATATTATGCGGTGCCTGGAACGATGGATGTGATTGGTGCGGACTATGTTTATGATGGGTTGTATAATGCAGCCTATTATAAGGAAAATGATCAAATTAAGGCACATGTATTTGTGAAGTATCTGGATCAGGTGGCAAAAGTAACAGAATATGCTGAATATACGCTTACGTTAGAAAAGGGCGATAATTGGCGGATTGTAGATGCGAAGTAGTAGAAAAGAAAAGACTTTCCTTGTTGGAAGGTCTTTTTTTTTATGTGTTGAACAAAAATGTGAAATTGCAGTTATTAAGTTATATGGGGGAATAGTGTAGAGCATATTGTTAGAGGGAGCATGAGATTTGCAGAAATCATAGAAAGTGTGGGTATGTGGGGAACCTGTTTTATATGAAAGTGTGGAGAAGCTTGTGGGAAAAGTGGTTGGTAAATTGTGGAAAAGGTGTTTTTGCTTTTCCATGATTTATCAATACTTTGTCCATAGCTTATCCATGCTGGAATGCAGGTTATCCATATATCCATGCTTTAATGATAATTTGTAAAATGTTGGAGGTGTATTTCGAGGAATACTTCGTGGAATACTTTACCGAAAAAAAGTTACTTTTTACGAAAAAAGAGTGTTGTTTTGGAAAAAGAACGACATAGAAAAAGCCAGTAAAATCAACAATTCTTTGAATTTACTGGCTTTTTTGGGTAAGCAGACAACGGGAATCGAACCCGCCTCCTCAGCTTGGGAAGCTGATATACTACCGATGTACTATGTCTGCAAAACACATATTATTATTATAGCGTAAATAAAAAAGATTGCAACCACTTTCTATGAGAGTTGTTCGGCAAAATTGTTTCTGTACAGGATTAGTTGTTTAAATCGTGTATCGGAAGAAGCCTTGCCAGAAACATGGAAAGACAGAAGCTATGCTTACAAAAACAAAACCAGAATCATTGACACATAATTTGTGCAAATAGACGAAAAAATAAATGAAAACGCATGAAAAGTAAAAAAAGTGTTGAAAACAGGATAGAATTCTAGGGGTTTTTTGTTTGGAGTTATATATAATGTAGATATAAGGAGGAAGGAGGAAGCGTAGATGCAAATGAAACTTGGAAAGCTTCTGGCAGAGACCAAGACGGGAGAAAAAAGACAGATTGAGCCTGAAAAAGATGGAAGAGGACAAAAGTATGAATTTGAACTGGCGGGGTATCATTTTTTTGTAAGAGATATGGTAAAAAAAACAGAAGAAAGTGATAAAGAGAATCAGGAATATTTTATCACAAGAAGAATTGTGGGAAAGAGAAAGGAAGCTTCTGGAAAGAAGGAAGGAATTGCACTATCAATGTACCTTGAGTTTGGAGAGGAAACGGATATTTTTCGAGTGGGAATACCGTCAGCGGTATATGGTGCATATGTAAGTCGAGAGGAAAGTACATATCACTCCTTTATGGAGGATCGCCTGACAGGAGTGATGCTGCTTTTATTTGATGAGGATCATAAGAAATCAACGGTTGTGCAGAAGATGAACCCTGCAAAATATATAGAAAAGGAAGAGCGGAAACGTGGAGAGGGCAGGTACCTGCATAAAACAGAGACTACGTCCATAGGGTATGGCTTCGGGGAAGCAGCTTATGTAAAACTCTGCTGGCCTTATGAGGAACGGGAAAAAAGTGTGGCGCTTGATTCAATGGAGACTCCTGCACAGGCATTCTATCCGTTGGAGGAGGAACAGATAGAACTTGTTTTGGAATACAGGGTGGCACACAAAGAATGCAAAACCTTTACGGATGGTCTGTATCAGGAATATCAGGAACTTTCGCGGCGGCTTGTGAAGAGAGGAGAGAAGACAGTGCGCTTGCCTTTTTCTAGGGAAGAGGGAATACAACTCCGAAGAAAGTGTGTAGGCAGAACTTACCGGGAATTTGGTCCGGATGGAGCGGGTTTTTTCTTCGATTTCGACCCTGAATATGGGTATGAGTCGGAACCTTCCGGATTCGGGACGTCTTTCCACACGATTCCACATAAGACTTACACGCATATTCTGGAATACGGATTTACCGGACGTCAGCTTAATATTGCGCTTGATCTGGCAATGCATAGTGAGGACTATTTCAGGAAAGCTGAGAGGGTCATAGATTTCTTTGTGAATTACTGTATAACGGAAAATGGGTGGGTGTACTCATTGTACGATACAGAAAAGGGAGCGCCCTTTGCGTCCTTCGGAGATGCTTCAGCGCCTCGGTTGCACTATATGTACTACGAAAAATGTAAGGGCAATTATTTGAGAACTATGACAGAGCCAATGCTGGATTTGTTGGAGGCATATCTTTGGTATCGGAAAAAAGGAGTAAAAAAGGAAAAGTGGCTGGAGAGCGTTATACGCTTTGCCAATTTTCTGTTAGAGAAGCAGAATGCGGATGGCTCCTGGTGTCGGGCTTATTCCATGACCGGAGAGCCAGTGTATATGAATGATCGGGAGGACTACACTACGGAAGAAAATGACAGAGGGAGAAAAGCTTCTACGATTATTCCGGTAATGTTTTTGTGTGCGCTGGCAAACTGCCTGGGCGAGGAAAAATACCTTCAATTGGCTAAAAAAGCGGGCAATTATGCATTGGAGCATGAGGTGAGATGGGAACTTTACCAAGGCGGAACCATGGATAATCCCAATGTCGTGGATAAGGAGGCCTCCCAATATATGATGGCAGGTCTGTATCATCTCTACCAGATGACAAAGTCTCCAGAATATCTGGAAGGGGCACTGTGCGCTGCCAAGCAGTTTGTTACATGGAATTATATCTGGAACGCACCTATGAGAAAAGGAAATATTCTTTTTTCCAGAGGATTTTGTACGAAGGGAATGGGAGCCATTAATTCCATCTGGTGCGGTGGTGTGGTTGACATATACTCGCTCTTCCATATCCGGGAGCTATACTTGCTTGGGAAAGAAGCAGAGGAATCATTTCTTATAGAAATGGCAGAAGATATCAGCATTGCAACCCAACAGATTCTGTCATGGTCTGGAGATACCATGGGCTTTTGCGATAGTGGCATGCAGCCGGAGGGATTTGGAATCTGCCCTCAGGGAATGGATGAGGGAATGATTGAAAAGGGAGATATCTGGGGAACTCTGGGTTGGATCTACTCAGCTGGAATCTCAGGAATGGAGCGGTATTTGAAGGTGATAACATAGAGGCTGTTCTCTGTCCAGGCGCCGGACAGAATAGTATGATAAAAGAAAGCAAAAACAAAAGGAGGATTTACTATGAAGAGAAGAATTACAAGCATGCTGCTTGCAGCGGCAATGACCATTACTATGCTGACAGGATGTGGCAGTCAGGGGAAAGAAACAGAAAAAACAGATACGGGTGCAATTGTATTGGACATGTATCATAGCTGGAGCACCGACAGCGAAAGAGGAGCGGCTTTGGACAAACTGATACAGGAATTTAATAAGGAATATGAGGGAAAGATTGAAGTAAAAGTTACAATTAATCCCGATTTCCCAGCATATCAGGAAAAGGTAAAAACCATGATTTCCACTGACACAACGCCGGATATTTTTCATTATAATTTTAATCCTAACGATTTATCGAGACAGAAGTCAGGAAAACTGATGGACTTTTCGGAATATATGGATGACGAGTGGAGAGCTAGATTTGGAGAGGGAGATCTTGAAAATCTGACCATAGACGGAGAGATTACATCTATTCCTTTTGAAAAGGCAGGAGCAGTTTTCTATTATAATAAAGAAGTATTTGAAAAAGCTGGAATTACGGAATTTCCAAAAACCTGGGACGAGCTTTTGGAGGCGTGCAAAAAGATTAAAGACAGCGGTGTGACACCAATTTCCCTTTACACGGCAGATGATGCATGGTATACCTGTAATCTGTTTACATATCTTGCGGCAGGCTATGCAGGTGTGGATGCATTGAACAAGGGCGGCGATATCAATACTGAACAGATGAAGGCGGCAGCTGCAAAGCTGAAAGAGTTCTGGAATTATACGACAGGAGATGCTATAGGAGCAAACTATTCTGTGGCAATGAATAATTTTGCATCTGGTAAGACTGCGATGGTAATTGACGGACCTTGGCTGATTGGCTCTCTTGGTAACGATATCAAGGATAAGATTGGAATTGCTCAGGCGCCTACTTTTGGAGACGGAACCGTATCTGAAAATTATGTGATTACAGATGCACAAACACCATGGGCAGCTGCAAAGACAGATGATAAGGAAAAGGCGGAGGCTATCGTAACCTTTATGAAATACATTACTTCTGAGGAAAGTGTAAAGCAACTTACCCTGGAAGGGGCGGTGTTCCTTTCTCCGAAGCTTGATATGGAAGATCCAGATGTACAGGGAACAGGCGGGCTTCTGGGAGAATACCTCGCTCTGAACGCGAACGCTGAGGAGAGTACCGTAAATATCCAGAGAAACTTAAGCACAGCAGCCAATTCGAAGCTGCCGTCCCTGTTGGAAGAGCTTGCCCTTGACAGGCTCACGCCGGATGCATTCATTGAACAGCTTGCGGCAGAAAATAAGTAGATAACCCAAGGAAAGAGAAGGAGCGTGTACTATGAAAGGACAACAAAGACTGTTGTATTTACTTCCCGCCTGTATATTGGTGTTTGCCTTTTTCCTATTCCCATTGGCTTATCTTTCCTATATAAGTTTTTTTGAGTGGGATGGTTTAGGACCAAAGACATTCGTGGGATTTGAGAATTTTGAATATGTGTTTTCGGATCCGATTTTCCGGACAGCAGTGAAAAACACGATTGTGTGGCTTTTATCGGCACTGCTCCTTCATATCCCTTTTGGGCTTTTGTTGGCACTTTTGCTGAATCGAAAACCAAGAGGGTGGAAGGTATTTCGGGTAATGTATTTTATACCTAATGTGATCTCAACCACAGCCATTGCATTTTTGTGGTATTTTATTTACCATGTGGACGTAGGACTTTTGAACAATATGTTGAATGCGGTAGGGTTAAAGAAACTGACCCATGCATGGCTTAATGATCCAACAACAGCTCTGTGGTGCAATCTGGTTCCATTTGTCGTGTATGTGGGGTTGACGATGATTATCTTTATGACGCAGCTTTCGACGATACCGAAAGAACTTTATGAGGCAGCGGTCGTAGATGGAGCAACCAGCCTGCAGGTGGATCTTAAGGTGTATCTGCCATTACTGAAACCAGCGTTTATCACGAATATTATGTTGAATCTGGCATTCTGTCTACGTACCTTTGAGTATCCGTTTTTAATGACGGGAGGAGGACCGGCAAACAGCACCATGAATCTGTCGCTTTATATTTATAAAGAGATGGTGGGAGCAAATCGGTATGGCATTTCCATGGTAGCAGGTCTTGTGACAGTATTTATGGGATTGATTGTAATGGTATTCGTCAATATTCTGCAGAGAGAAAGGAGGAACTGCCATGCATAAGAAGAAAATAACACCAACGGGAGCATTGCTTTATGTATTTCTGACGGTTGTACTGGTATTTATGATGATTCCGTTTGTCTGGCTTCTGATTTCCTCTTTGAGACCGAATGCAGATTTGTTCAATGAACCATTTGCAGTGCCCAAAACGTTGTCCTTTGAAAATTTCCGGGCGGTTATGGAGAGCCATCCCATGCTTTTGTACTTTGCAAATTCGGTTGCCATTGCAACGATTGCCACGGTAATAGCTGTTGGGGCGGCTACGCTTGCCGCCTACGCTATGCAGCAGAGATTTTTAACAAGGAAGAGTCTGACGGTATTATTTTCCATGTGCCTTTTTATTCCTACCAATGCATTTATGGTGCCATATTATGTTATGATTAATAAAATAGGACTGTACGATAATGTACTCGGAATTGCCTTAGTATATGCGGGAGTGAATCTGCCTATGAGTTTTATGGTAATTAAGGGCTATATGGATACGATTCCGGGTGAACTTTTGGAGTCAGCAAAGATTGATGGAGCTACTGCAGGACAGTCTTTCTGGAAGATTATTCTTCCGGTATCGAAGCCGGGAATTGTGACTGCATGTATCTTTCTGGTCATCAATTCATGGAACGAACTCCTTTTTGCAAACCTGCTGAATCAAAGTGACTCTTCCAGAACCATTCAGGTGGCGATCCGGTCGTTCCTTACGACTTTTGAGGCTAATTATGCATATGCTTTTGCAGCTATGGTAATTTCTATACTGCCTACAATTATTATCTATGCATTGCTGACAGATCGGATTATCGGAGGTATGACTGCAGGCGCAGTAAAGGGATGATTGCAATGAAAATCATGATAGTAGAGGATGAGGAAAATATAAGAGATGGCATTAGAAATCTCGTAGACTGGAATCAGGAGGGGTTTGAAGAACCCCTGCTGTTTTCCAGTGCTGTGGAGGCGCTTGTGTTTTTAGAGACAGAGACAGTGGATGTGGTGCTGACGGATCTCTATATGCCGGTGCTGAATGGAATTGAATTTATCCGTATGCTACGAGAGCAGAACCAAGTGTGCGAGGTAATTATTCTGACAGGACACGAACGTTTTGAACTTGCCAGAGAGGCCATTGCATTAGGAGTAAAGCAGTATCTGCTAAAGCCGGTGACGGGGCAGACGCTTTTAACAGAACTGCACAAAGTCAGCCGGGAAATTCAAGAGCGGATGAGGTTAAAGGACTGGGTCGATATTGCGAAGAAAAAGCTTCATGACTATCTTCCGGTCATTCAGAATCAGTTTTGGAATGATCTTTTGTTAGGAAATTTAATTGAACTGAAGAAAATTAAGGAGAGAGCGGAGGAGGCGGAGATAAGCATTCCGGAGTCGGAAATGACCTGCCTTGCGGTGCAAAGGAAGGGGGAACAGCTGGAAAGAGACAGGATCACCAGAGAAATGGCGCTTCGGGAACTTACAGAAGAAATATTAGGGGAAAAATATTTGGGTGCTCTTTTTTATAACGGAATGGAGATGGTGATATGCAAGGGACGGATTTCTAGAGACTATGTGGAGATTCTGAATGAGTCTGTCAAGCATAATTTCGGCTATTCTATTTCAATTGGAGTAAGCACGGCACAAAAAGATGCGACAAATCTGAGAAATCTGGCAAGAGAGGCGATGGATGCGGTGCAGTCCATTCATGAAGAGGATGTAATATCTTATATCTATTACCGGGATATTGAAAATAAAAAGAAGGAAAGGGTGGAATACCCGTACGAGGAGGAACGAAGGATTTTACATGAGATTCGATTCCAGAGGCTTCCAGACAGGAACTTGCTTCGGAAATTTTTAGAAAAGCTTCTTCCTCCCCGGTATTCGGTGGAAAAGTCTAAAATGCTGCTTTTACAGTTCCTTTTAGCACTTGTACGGATGGCAGATGAACTAGAGATAGATGTTGCGACGGAGTTTGAAAAAGCGGAAGCAAGCATTGAGAGTCTGCAGAAGGTGGAAGAAGCATTGGAGAGAATGATCACAAGAATGGTCAGTGAGAAAGAGAAAATGTCCAGAAGATATACAGAGATTCTTGTACAGTCGGCAAGAAACTATATTCAGGAGCATTTTGCTGACGAGGAGCTTTCGGCCGGAAAAATAGCAGAAGCAGTGGGAGTGACACCTAATTATCTGTCCAGAATTTTTAAGAGTATTACAGGAGATACCTGTGTCAGTTTCCTGGGCAAGGTAAGATTGGATGAGGCAAAGAAACTTTTGCGTGACTCTTCATTTAAAAGCTATGAGGTGGCGGAGGCGGTGGGGTACAAGAATCCTAATTATTTTGGTGCTATGTTTAAAAGATATACCGGGTATACACCGAAGGAGTACCGGGAGGCTTCGTATGAAGATAAGAATTAAGTCTGTCAAAAGCAAGATAATCGTTTTCTTTATCGGTCTGGCAGCGTTCCAGATCTGTGTGATGGCAGGGTTTGCCAAATTGCAGTTGGAGCCATCCATTGTGAGTATGTATTCAGAACATTTAGAACGATTTGCAGATGTGGCGTTAACAGAAACGACACAGGAGACGGAGAAGATAGAACGTTATATGGTAAATATCATCGGTGATGCCCAGATTCAGGATTTCCTCCGCAGAGCGGACGAGGAGCAGAGTGCAGAACTGCCGCCGGTGTTGTCTACAGAACTTCGCAACCGGATTCTTAGCTATACAGATTACGATAATATTATTACGGCAATATATCTCGTGGATAATTATGGAAGGATTTACAGTAATCTTGGGAAAAGCCCTATGCAGACCTTTATGAACCGCAATCAGGAGTTGAAAGACAGGAAGGAGGAGTCTGCTGTCTGGTATGGAGGGGAAAATGGAAATACCATAACGGTGTACCGGAACGTCAATAATAACACCACAGATCTCACACAAAAGATCGGAGCGTTGTGTATTTTTATAGACCGCAAGATGTTTCAGGAACGCATTGATGATCTGATGATGGAAGAAGAACAGCATTATGTTCTGGAAAATGAGGAGCGGCACCTAAAGATTTCTTCAGATCAGGATGAGACAGAAGAAAGGGACAGTATTGTGGTGATGAGAACGGATGGCAGGTGGGGGCTGAGAACCTGGATTGAAAAGGATATCATTTACCGACCGGTGAAGATGATGATGCGGATCCTGCTAGCAGAACTTTTTGCACTGCTTCTGGTGAGTATTGCTCTGGTGGTATTTCTGTCAGAACGGATTACAAGACCAATACGTAAGCTTACTATTGCCATGAAGGAAATTGGAGCGGGAAATATTGATACGGTGGTATTAGATGAGGGGGAGGATGAACTAGGGCTTCTTGCAGCAACCCTGAACCGAATGTCAAAAAGCATCAAAAAGCTCATGGAGCAGATTCATGAGGATGAGAAACAGAAACGATATCTGGAGCTAAAGGCTATGCAGTATCAGATTAATCCTCATTTTCTCTATAACACACTGGACTCTATTGCCATGTCTGCCAGAAGAAATCAGGATAGGCAGAGTGAGGAAATGACCCATGCTCTGGCTGAATTTTTCAGAATCGGACTAAGCCACGGAGCGGAATATGTAACAGTGGAAATGGAGGTTCGGTATGTAAAAGCCTACCTTGAAATTCAAAATATGCGATTTCCCGATTTATTGACATGGGAGTGCAGTATAGAACATGGACTTGAGGAGATAAAAATTTTAAAATTTATTTTGCAGCCGCTGGCGGAGAATAGTATTTATCATGGCTTTCGTGACTCGGGAGAGTGCGGTCACATAGAGATTCGTGTATATACCAGCGGAAAAAATCTGCAACTTTGTGTATCCGATAATGGAATTGGAATGATGCCGGAACAACTGGAAATTCTAAAAAGCAGGATGGCTTGGAAACAGATGACAGAACAGAGTATTCAGGAGGGGGGATTTGGGCTGCAGAATGTACAGCAGAGATTGCAGCTTGTGTATGGTACGAAAGCCGGACTTCACATAGAAAGTGAGTGGGAGGAAGGCACCAGGATCACGGTAGTGATTCCGGATATAATAAAAACACATTCAGAAAAGGAAGGGAGTGTTTGATATGGAAAAAGCAAGACCGGTTTCGTTGAAAGAGATACGTATTAGGGATAACTTTTGGGATAAATATCGGAGACTTGTAAGGGAGGAGATTCTGAAATATCAGTGGTGCGCTATGAATGATCAGATTGAGGGCGCGCCTAAAAGTCATTGTATTGAAAATTTCCGCATTGCAGCAGGAGAAAAACAGGGAGAGTTTTACGGGGCTGTGTTTCAGGACTCAGATGTGGCTAAATGGCTGGAAGCGGTAGCATATACATTGGCAGAGAAACCGGATAAGGAACTGAAGAAACTGGCAGACAGTGTAATTGAACTGATCGGTAGGGCACAGGAGCCGGATGGGTATTTTAATACATATTTTATTCTGAAAGAGCCGGGACAGCGGTTTAGAAACTTAAGAGAAGGGCATGAACTATATACTTTGGGGCATATGATTGAAGCGGCAGTGGCATATAAGCGGGCGACTGGTGAAAAACGGTTTCTGGAGATTGTACAGAAGATGGCGGATCTGGTGGCAAATACTTTCGGAGTGGAAGAGGGAAAACGCATGGGAATGCCTGGGCATCAGGAAATTGAGCTGGCTCTTATGAAACTTTATGAGGAAACGGGTAAAGAGAGCTATAAGGAACTGGCAAAATATTTTATTGATGTACGTGGCTGTGGAAATAGAAATTATTTTCTGGAGGAGATGAAACAAAAGGACGTAAAACGTATTTTTCCGGAGCTTAACGACTATCGTCCGGAATATTCACAGTCTCACCTTCCGGTGCGCAAACAGCGCACGGCGGAAGGACATGCAGTGCGGGCAGTTTATATGTATGCGGCAATGGCAGATATTGCAGCGGAATATGATGATGAAGAGCTGCTTGGCGCGTGTGAGACGTTATGGAATAATATGGTGCATAGACGGATGTATGTGACAGGAGGAATCGGATCATCCGGGATTTTGGAACGCTTTACTGCGGATTATGATCTTCCTAACGATTATAATTACTGTGAGTCCTGTGCATCTATCGGACTGGCGTTTTTTGCGCGGCGCATGATGCAGATTACAAAAAAAGCAAAGTATGTAGAGGTGATGGAACGGGCTTTGTACAATACGGTTCTTGCAGGTATTGCAATGGATGGAAAGAGTTTTTTCTATGTCAATCCGTTGGAAGTATGGCCACCGAGCTGTATGGAGCGAACCTCCAAAGAGCATGTGAAAAGTGTAAGGCAAAAGTGGTTCGGAGTAGCATGCTGCCCGGCCAATATTTCAAGAACGCTTGCGTCATTGGGAGAATATATTTATGCCTGTGAGAAAGATACTATCTATGTGAATTTGTTTATAGGAAATGAGACGCAGATTACAGTGGGAGAACAGAAGGTTCACCTGTCATTGGAGACTGACTTCCCGTGGAAAAATCAATTCAAAATCAACGTTTCCGGCGTGAAGGAAAGCGTACAGCTTGCAGTTCGTATCCCAGAATATGCGCAGGATTATAAAATTTTCTGCGAGGGAAGGGAGCAGTTTTACAAGGAAAAAGATGGATATGCCTACATAACCTGTGAAAAGAACGGAAGGTATGAAGTTCAGTTTGTTTCAGAGCCACGCTTTGTGAGGGCAAATCCAAAAGTAAGAGCAGATGAAGGAAAGGTCTGTGTGATGTGGGGACCACTGGTATATACAGTAGAGGAGACGGACAATGGAGAAAATCTTCAGGCTCTTTACATAGATACTGCCAAGCCGGTAAAAAAAAGTGAAAAAGAGGAATTTCCAATGTTGATTGCAGCAGGAAAGCGTATATGTGAAAGCGGTTGGGGCGAGGAAGAACTTTATGGAAGTCATCCTTTGGAATTTGCAGAAACAGAGATTACGTTGGTACCTTATGCTTATTGGGGTAACCGGGAAAACGGGGAGATGGCAGTGTGGTTGAAGGAGTATCTGTCTGATAGAAATAATAAGTAAAAAAGGATATGTTCCACTTGATATACTACCCTCATAATAGGACAATGAAATATAAAAGTCCTATATGAGGGCAGTTTCATGTCCAGAAAAAGTAAGATAAGTCCAATATAAAAGGTCAAAATAGTTGAGCAATAGTTATATGTTTTGTGAGAGATCAGTGTTGAAGTGGAGACGAATATGATATAATGTGCATATGCAATGAGCAGTGCCAGACGTGACGGCTGCGCTACTACCAGAGGAGAAAACAATGAAAACAGTTGCAATCGTGGCATGTTCCAACGCACAGAAAGAAGAATATCGAAGCCAGAACGAGGAACTGGCGCGGTATCTGGAGGAAACAGGATACAAGGTTTTATGGAGCAATTATATCTATGAGAAGAATGCCGCGTTTTCGGGGACGGGAGCAGAGCGTGCCGCGGAGCTGATGCGTTTCTTCAATGACCCGGAGGTGGAGGAGATCTATGACATTTCCGGAGGAGATCTCGCTAATCAGGTGCTGGACGGGCTGGACTATGCCGCCATCCGAAGAAGCAGGGCGGTTTTCTGGGGCTACAGCGATCTGACGACGGTCATCAACGCCATCTATGCACAGACCGGGAAAAGCAGCGTGCTCTATCAGGTCAAGAACATGGTCTGGGGAGAGATAAAAGAGGTGCAGCGACGGAGATTTGAGAACCGTACGGCGCTGTTTGACCCGCAGGTTCGCTTTGTGCAGGGGGAGAAGATGGAAGGCGTTGTCGTCGGCGGGAATATCCGCTGCTTTTTGAAGCTGGCGGGAACCCGTTATTTCCCGGATCTTTGGGACAAGATTCTGCTGTTGGAAGCATACGGCGGTGAGGTGCCGCAGATGGCGACGTATCTGGCGCAGCTAAAGCAGCTGGGGGCTTTTGAGAAGGTTGGAGGAATTTTACTCGGAACATTTACGGCGATGGAGGCGCATGCATGCAGCCCGGATATCACTGCACTGGTGAAGGAGGCGGCAGGAACGAAGATTACGATTGCAAAGACACAGGAAATCGGTCACGGAAATGACGCGAAAGCAATCCGGATCGGAGAAAAGATATACTGCTGCGGAGACGAAGCATGTCGAAGCGTTGTTACAGATGCTGAAAGGAGACAGTTGGAAACCAGATGAAAAAAGAGATGACATACACAGAACTAGCGAAAGAGACGGCAATCCTGACGGCTGCCGTGGCGATTATCGCCGCAGCCGTATACTTTTTTCTGGTGCCGAGCCACGCATCCGTCAGCAGTATCTCCGGTCTCGGAATCGTGCTGTCCAACTTTATACCGCTGCCGCTGTCCGCGATCACGATGATCTTAAATGTTGTGCTCTTAATCATTGGATTTTTTACCTGCGGAAAGGAATTTGGCGTGAAGACGGTTTACACCAGTGTGGCGCTGCCGGTATTTCTGGGAATTTTTGAGAGAATCTTCCCGGATTACGAATCGCTCACCGGCAGCCAGGAACTGGATGTGCTGTGCTATATTCTGGTGGTCAGTGTGGGACTCAGCATTCTGTTTAACCGGAATGCGTCTTCCGGCGGACTGGACATTGTGGCAAAGATCATGAACAAATATCTGCATATGGAACTGGGAAAAGCCATGTCGCTGTCCGGCATGTGTGTGGCGCTTTCGGCGGCACTCGTCTATGACAAGAAGACGGTTGTGCTCAGTATCCTTGGAACCTATTTTAACGGCATTGTGCTGGATCATTTTATTTTTGACCATGACATGAAGCGCCGTGTCTGCATCATCACCGAAAAGGAAGAAGAACTGCGCAGGTTTATTATAGAAGACCTGCACAGCGGAGCAACGATCTATGAGTCGATTGGTGCGTATAATATGCAGAAGCGGAACGAAATCATTGCTATCGTAGACAAGGTGGAGTATCAGAAACTCATGAATTATATCAGCCGTGAGGACCCGCATGCATTTATTACGGTATATACGGTGTCGGATATCCGCTATCAGCCGAAGCGGTAGCAGACAAAATGCGATAGGAATGAGGCAAAAAAGGAGAAATATACATGGGAAGCTATGACAACACAGACATTTCATACAAAGCTGCAGGCGCAGAGACTTATCATCTGCCGATTCTCTATACAGAGGACGAGCGCAGCAGTTACGCCGCGTGGGGCATAAAAAAAGAAAAACTGTTGCTGCCGTTCGCTGTTGTGACGATCATCATTGACGCGTTTGTGCTCTGTGCCACGGTCGTTTATCTGTTTGCGGTACAGCGGCAGACGCCGGCATTTTCCGTCTGGCTTTCCTGCTGGGGCGGTGTGGTCGGCGATGTCTCCTACGGTGTGGCGCTGGTCTTGACGGTTCTTATTTTAAAGCCGATTGACTGGCTGTTTGATAAAATCATGCACAGGCCGGAGCAACCAAGGATGCTACAGGTGACGCCGAAGGAAACGGGCGTCTCGTATCTCGTTCTACGCGGCACAGCGGTACTTGCGCAGGGACTGCTCCCGTGGGAGACGTGGGAGGATGCGCTTGCTGTGGAGACGAATGAGATTTTGCTCGAGGGGCAGAGACTGCGGATCGGAAGCAATACGATCGCATCGATCTATCCGCCTGAGAAACAGAAGCCGTGGATGGATCATCCGGCGGAGCAGATAACGGGAACCATCAGCCTGGCGCATATCCGGAAAAATATGCAGGGGTACCGGGCGTCCCTGGAAGAACAGAAAAGGGAAGCAGAGTGGAGACGGCAGAACCCATAGATCTGCCGGTGGAAAATAAAAGAAAATGGAGACAGACACAGATGAGATATCCGAAAAATTTATCCGAACATGGAACGATTGGTTTTGTGGCGCCATCCTTCGGGTGTGCGACTGAGCCGTATCACACCGCATTTTTAAATGCACAGAAAAAATTCAAAAACATGGGACATCCCCTGGATCTCGGACCGAATTGTTATGCCGACTGCGGAATCGGGATCAGCAACACGCCGGAGGCGTGCGGCAGAGAACTGACAGAGTATTATTGCAGCGATAAGAATGAGGTGCTGATCTCCTGCGGTGGCGGGGAACTGATGTGTGAGACACTGGACGCGGTGGATTTTGAACAGATCCGGGCAGCGGTACCGAAGTGGTACATGGGATATTCCGACAATACGAACATGACATATCTTCTGGCGACGCTCTGCGATACCGCATCGGTCTACGGCCCGTGTGCGGCGGCGTTCGGCATGGAGCCGTGGCATCAGAGTCTTTCGGATGCATATGCACTTCTGCGCGGACAGAAGCATACGGTAAACGGATATGATCTCTGGGAAAAGGAAAGCTTAAAAGATGCCGAGCATCCGCTTGTGCCATACCATGTCACGGAACAGCGGATTTTGCATGTTTTCCCGGAACCGACGGAGGCACTTACGGTGCAGGGACGCCTGATCGGCGGATGTGTGGACTGTCTGGTGAATCTTCTGGGGACAACTTATGATAAAACAACCGGGTTTGTGGAAAAGTATAAGAATGACGGTATGATCTGGTTCCTGGAATCCTGTGATCTTAATGTGATGGCGATCCGGCGGGCGGTCTGGCAGATGAAGCATGCCGGCTGGTTTTCCCATGTGAAAGCTTTTCTGATCGGAAGACCTGCCGTCTACGGGCAGGAACTGATGGGGCTGGACCAGTACCATGCGGTGTGGGATCTGTTGAAAGATTACGGGGTGCCGGTCATTATGGATGTGGATATCGGACACCTCGCACCGATGATGCCGCTGGTGTGCGGAAGCTATGCAACGGTGCAGGTGAACGGAAATGACATCTCCGTGAAGATGGAGTATTTATAGAATAATGTTAATATTTTTGCCGATGCCGGTGTTTAAGAGGGTATCCAGATCCAGACTCTGGGATACGATCTGTGCCGCGGTGGTGGCAGTGGCGTCACCCGGACTCTCTGTGGCACCGGATGTGGTGGTGCCGTCTGCTGCGGAAGAACCTGTGGCAGCGGCATTTTTTTTCTGCATCAGCAGGTTGTTATCAGAGGTAACGAGCGCCTCGCCGCGGCTTGCAAACCGTTTGGCATATGTTGAGGTGCGCTGCATGTAAGCCGCATCAGCGGAAAAAAGTTCCTTGAACTTGGAGAGATCCGCACTCTCAAATAAGGTTGTACGGCTTGTGAGTGTGCCGTCATCATTGACGGTGATGCCGATCTTATCGAGTTCGGAAGAGTATTCGCTGGTAATATTTTTCAACTGCTTTGCACTGCGCTCCAAGGTACGGTCCGAGGAACTGCCGGCAGAGGAAAGCATGTTGTTGTAGGTCTGGATATAGGCGAGCACGCTGTTGCGTGTGTTGGCATCCTGGTCATCCGAAAAATCAGAGGAAGTCAGCCGGCGTACTGCCTGACGAAGCGCCCTGCCGTCTGCGAGAGCGAGCTGGTTGCCACTGAATTCACGGCGTTTGGAGGAAGTCCCGGCTTCCCGGTTGGAACGGTAGAAACTGCGCAGGTAATATTTGGAACTTAAGGTGGTGCCGGATCCGATATACGCTGTATTTGACATAGTGATTCCTCCTTAAAAAGATTCTCTAATATGTTTCGGCAGAATGCGGCATAGAATTAACCATAGAAAACAAAAAACAGATATGCTATACTAAATTCCAAAGAATTCGCCTGGGAACAGAAACTACTGAATTCTGGCGACTGGGATGTATGAGAGGAGGATATCATATGGAAGCAATGATCTGGATAGGTCTGATTATTCTTTTTGTGGTGGTTGAGATTGCGACGGTAGGACTGACGTCCATCTGGTTCGCAGGGGGCGCGCTGATTTCCCTGATTCTGTGCCTGTGCGGCGTGGGACTGGGCTGGCAGATCGGCGTATTTTTCGTGGTCTCCCTGGTTCTGGTGGCATTTACCCGGCCGTGGGCGGTGAAGTATTTAAAGCCGCACCTGATCCGGACCAACTACGAGCAGGCGATCGGTGAAAACGTGTGTCTGACGGAGACGGTGGATAATCAGAGAGGAACCGGCACTGCGGTCTACAAGGGACAGGAGTGGACGGCGAGAGCCAGCGAGGATGGAAAAAGATATGAGGCGGGAACGATCGTGAAGGTAAAGGAGATCCGCGGTGTGACCATGTATGTCACGGAAAGCGGACTGATGCCGCAGGTTCCGATCCCGCCGCAGACAGAGCAAGAGGCAGAATAATATGAAGCTTGGAATGGTATTTGAGGGAGGCGCCAACCGTACGGTGTTCTCCTGTGGAGTGATGGATGCGTTTCTTAAGGAGCGGCTGATGCCGGATTATCTGATCGGCGTCTCCGCCGGGATTGCATACGGTGTATCCTACCTGTCGGGACAGAAGGGCAGGAATATAGAGGTTGTGGAAAATTATATCGCGGACAAGCGGTATATGGGCATGCGGCATCTTTTTAACCGGAACGAGAAAGCGTATTTCAATACGAAGTTCGTGTTTGAGGAAGTGCCGAATGAACTGATTCCGTTTGACTATGACGCGTTTGCGGCGTATCCGGGAAAAGTCGAAGCAGCAGTGACCAACATTCATACCGGAAAAGCCGAATATGTCGAAGTGCCGAGGGGACGGGACATGCGCGATACGCTGGTGGCGAGCTGTTCGCTGCCGATTCTTTTCCAGCCAGTGAAGCTTGGCAGACATTATTATCTGGACGGCGGGATTGCCGATTCCATCCCGTATGAGCACGCGCTGGCGGAGGGATGCGACAGACTCATCGTGGTGCTCACAAGAGAGCGCGGATATGTGAAGAAGACGGAGAAGGCAGTCCGCTTTACGGACAAGCTGTACAAAAAATATCCGAAGATTGTGGAGAGCATGGATTCCCGGGCGGAGCGCTACAATGAATGTATGGCCAGACTGCAGGAACTCGAGCAGGAGGGAAAAATCTTCGTCATCGCTCCGGAATCCACCTATGGGGTGGGACGGACGACCACGGACGTCATCAAGCTCCGGAGGCTTTACGACGAGGGTTATGAACTGACAGAAAAGCGCATGCAGGAACTGCGTGCATATCTGGGATAAGAAAGAGAGGAAACAAACGATGAAGATCGTATTTCTGGATGCAAAGACGATCGGTGATGACATCGATCTGTCCGGCTATGACGCGTTAGGCGAGGTTGTAAAATACGGATTTTCCACACCCGAGGAGGCAAGAGAACGCACCAAAGACGCGGATGTGATTGTTCTCAACAAGGTTGTGATCAACGAGCAGTCCATCGGTGAAGCGGAGCACTTAAAGCTGGTATGTGTGACGGCGACGGGAACCAACAATCTCGACAAGGAATATCTGGATCAGCGTGGGATTGCATGGCGCAACGTGGCGGGCTATTCCACGGAGACAGTGGCACAGCATACGTTTGCATTATTGTTCTATCTGCTGGAAAAGTTACATTATTATGATGAATATGTAAAATCAGAAAAATATGTGGGGGATGTTTCCTTTACACATTTTGACAATGTGTTTCATGAGCTGAGCGGGAAGACATGGGGCGTCATCGGTCTTGGCGCGATCGGCAGAAGAGTGGCGGACATTGCGGGCATGTTCGGGTGCCGGGTGCTCTACTATTCCACCTCCGGAAAACACGATCAGCCGGGATACGAGAGAGTGGATTTTGATACGTTGCTCGCGGAGTCGGACATCGTGTCGGTGCATGCGCCGCTGGATGCCAATACGGAAGGGCTTATGAACGCCGGAGCGTTTGCAAAAATGAAAAAATCTGCGATTTTCCTGAATCTTGGAAGAGGACCGATTGTGGTGGAGAAAGATCTCGCGGAGGCGTTAAAGAGCGGTACGATCGCGGCAGCAGGACTGGATGTGCTCTCGGCGGAGCCGATGCGGGCAGACAATCCGCTGCGTGAGATCAAGGACAGTGATAAGCTGATGATTACGCCGCATATCGCATGGGCGAGCATCGAGGCGCGCACGCGTCTGATGAAGATCATTGAGGGGCAGATCCGGGAATTTTTCCATCTGTAAAAGAATGCGCCCATTTGGGGGCGCATCAGCTTGGAATCCGCGCATCCAGACCGCTGTGGAAGGACAGATTGCCGTATTCTTTTAGAAATTCCAGAGTGAGCTGTTTCTGCAGCTCACTTTTTGGTTCTGTATGCAGTAATGTGTGAAGCTTTCGTATCATGGTAAGGCAGCGCGCACTGCTTTTTTCGTACAGATCAAAAAAGCTTTCCGTGGAGACGCGTGTGGCATCCCAGGGATTCTTCCAGGAGGCATGCCTCAAGTTAAAAGGATCCGTGCGGAAAAACAGTGTGTCGCTCGGTATCAACGGGGAAAATAACGGGTATCCCAGAAAATGCTTCTCCATGAACCGGAAAAGAACCTTTTTTTGTCCGGTTTCATCGTGAAGAATCCGCATGCCGAGCGGAAGCGAGATGATTCCCATCCATATGGTGCTGCGATGAATGGAAAGTTCGGGGAATGCGTAATGATAGGCATCGTACAGGAGCCCGGCAATCACGCGTTTCTGGGCAAAAGTCAGCTGGATCGTATCGGCGGCGTGGAATTCACAGGGTGTCTTGTGGCGCTTTCTGGCAAGCAGTTCGGTGTCGATCTCTGTCTCGAGATAGGCATGTCTGGAAAAATAGCTTTTCTCCTTCTTGTCATGGTAATGCGTCATGGCATAGATATAGGGATGGCATGTGGTGTCGAGCAGATAGTGCCCCAGGAAACCGGAGATGTAGGCTTCGGCAATGCCCCGGTCTGCAGCGGACGAGAGACGCCCGTAACTTTCCAGCAGTCCGCGGAAAAAGGCACGCGGCTCCGTGGTGTGTGCGAGGGCACCGAGATTGTGGCGGTGCAGGGCATAGGACGGAAGATAATAGAAAAACAGATCCGGTCCCTGCAGTCCGAACGCATAAGCACTGCGGTTATAAAACAGATTTTTTTTCTGGGAATTACATTTTAACTGGTGATAGATTTCTTCGCCAAACAGATAATGTGTAACAAAACCTGGCATGGGAATTCCTCCTTTCGTTCATCATGAGTATAACCATTTTATAGGAAGGTGTTAAGTGAGGAATGGAAGATTTAAGAAAAATGTAATAAAACAAATAGATTGACAATCAAAAAAAGAGTGTTATACTATCACGTAGTAATGGAAACTATATAATATAGTTCGGTGATAATCAAAGCAGTCAGATTGTCATAAGATGATAGACAAAACAAGGAAAATGTATATCGGGTGGCAACACTTAAAATGCATTGCATATGTAAAAAAAGAGCAGTATTCCTTATACTTTCATCTTAGAAAAGAATTAGTGTGTATGGAAGAAAACGGAGGATTAAGTGATGGCAAATTTAGCACAGTCAGTAGAGAGAAAGGCATTCAGCGTGGCGATTGATGCAGCATTGAAGCATCTGAATAAGGATCGTGAAAAAGGCCTGCTTCAGATTGTTGATCTTGCAGAAAAGTTCATGGGCGATAACTTCCGTAAGGAAGCGTATGACGGAGCCAGAAAGATGATTCAGGATCCGGACAATAAATGGATGCATTATGTAAATCGTCTTCTGGATGAGACCGATCCCCATGTAGCAAAGATGACAGCATTAAATCTGGGATATCAGGCAGCATTTGTGGGAACGAAGACGATTCGTAAGATGAGGGAAGTACATAACTGTAACATCCCGTGGCTGATCTTAATGGATCCGACCAGTGCATGTAACCTGCGTTGCACCGGCTGCTGGGCTGCTGAGTACGGACACAAGCTCAATCTTACGTTTGATGAGCTTGACAATATCGTGACACAGGGTAAGGAGCTTGGTATTTACTTTTATATGATGACCGGTGGTGAGCCGTTAGTCAGAAAAGACGATATCATTAAGCTCTGTGAGAAGCACAACGAGTGTGCATTTCACTGCTACACAAACGGAACTCTCGTAGACCAGGCATTCTGTGACGAGATGAAGCGTGTCGGCAACCTGTCCTTATCCATCAGCCTTGAGGGATTTGAGGAGGCCAATGATTTCCGCCGCGGCGAAGGTGTATTTGACAAGGTTCTTCATGCAATGGATCTGCTTCATGAGAACGGGCTGATCTTCGGTAACAGCGTATGCTACACCAGCAAGAACATGGATGCCGTTACATCGGATGAGTTCTTTGATCTTCTGATCGAGCACGGAAGCCGTTTCGCATGGTACTTCCATCTGATGCCGGTAGGTATGAAGGCTTCACCGGAACTGATGCCGACCAGAGAACAGAGAGAATATATTTACCACAGAATCCGTGAGGTACGTGGATTTACAGGCGGTAAAGAGATCTTCGTTATGGACTTCCAGAACGATGGAGAGTATGTTGGCGGATGTATCGCCGGAGGAAGAAACTACTGCCACATCAACCCGAAGGGTGATGTTGAGCCGTGTGTATTTATTCACTATTCAGGAGCAAATATCCGTGAGAAGTCTCTGTTAGAGTGTTTACAGCAGCCGCTGTTCATGGCATACAGAGACGGCCAGCCGTTCAATGAGAACATGCTTCGTCCATGTCCAATGTTAGAGAATCCGGAGCTGCTCCAGAAGATGGTACACGAGAGCGGTGCACACTCAACGGATGTTGAGGAGGCGGAGCCGGTAGAGCATCTTTGCGGAAAATGTATGGAGTATGCATGCCAGTGGAAAGAGACAGCAGATAAGCTGTGGGCAGAGCATCCGTACCAGCAGAAGGGCTACACCAACTTTAAGAAAAAATAAGGGGCGATCGTTATCAGCAAGGCGAAAAAACAGATCTTAAAATGGGCATTGGTACTTGTCATCATCGGAATCATTGTTTATACATTCCGGGATTCAGCAGGACCGATCTTAGAACAATTAGAAAAAACGACACCGGCGGTCATTGCAGGCATCTGTGCAATGACTGTCGTGTATCACTGTGTCGAGGGCGTGATTACCACGTTGCTTGCAAAACAATATAATCGTGAATTCACATTAGGCATGGGTATTACCAATGCCTTTTTGTGCTCCTTTTACCGCGTGGCGACACTTGGCAGCGGAGCAGGGGTTGCCGCGATTGTCTATCTGGGTGAGCACGGTATAGAGTATTCCAGGAGCTTCGGAATGTATATGCTGCAGTACGCGTTTCATAAGATCAGTATCGCGTTTTTCTCAATGATTCTGTTCGCACTGAACTGGAATTATATGCGGGTACATTTTGGGGAGTATATGTGGCTGCTGCTGGCGGGATATCTTGTAACGCTGATCATCACCGTGGTTTTAATTCTGTTCAGCTGTTCCAGGCAGTTTCACCGCATGCTGCTTTGGGTGGTGGATTTCTTCAATGGAAAGACGAAAGGGCGGTTTGATCCGCAGGCAGCAATGCTTCATGACCAGTGCCAGATGTTGGAGGATGCATCCAGACAGCTGATGGGAGAGAAGCGGCTGGTTGCGGGTGCAGTGGGATTGAACCTCATCAAGTTCGCATTCTGGTATTCCATCCCGTATCTGATCTTTCTGGGGCAGGGGGAGATTACGCTCCCGCAGACGATGGCGGTCACATCGCTTTCTGTCATGCTTGCGGCAGTCATTCCGTCACCGGCGGGAATCGGCTCTACCGAGTTCGTCTTTACTGCACTCTTTTCTGGAATTGTCGGAACCGGACTGGCAGGCTCCGCGTCGCTTCTGTACCGCTTCGGTACCTTCGTATTCCCGTTTCTGGTGGGGGCGGTTGTGGTCATCATACGCCGCATCTACCTCAAAAAGACGGGACAAGCCAAACGATAGCGCCAGCTGTGATATGAGGCTGGTACACAGGGCGGAAAATAGACTGGCAGTGATACGATAACAGTAAGTACAGCAGAGTTCCAGAATAGAAACAGTGCGTAGGAATTCGGATCGCAAAATACGGAATTTCTAACTCTGCCGCTTTTTACATCTGTGATGATCCGTGTTTTTCCAAGTTTTGAGCACTCCGCGGGTGTGTCCGCAGGCCGACAGACAATTTAAGGACTTTTGTGTGTTCCTTACATCACCAATGAACAAAACATAACCGCGCGAAGCCGATGTCTGAATTGGCATCTGCCTTATTTTCAATAGCAGATGCCAACGAGTTTCGGTTCGCGCGGTTTTATATTGTCTGTGAAGCGGTGATGTTAGGAACACTAAAAAGTCCGCTCATTGTCTGCGGCGTGTCGGACACATCCCGCGGATTGTCAAAACGTGGAAAGACACGGAATTGGATATAAAAAGCGGCAGAGAAGAAATTCTCGCATTTTGTTCCAACGAATATCCTATGCACTGTTTCTATCTGGAACTTTATTGCATCTTACATTTTATTGTGACCGGCAATCTATTCTCCGCCCTGTGTGCGAGCCTCATTTTGCGCCTCTTTTGAAAAGTTTAAGGTTTGGGAAATTGACAAACGCACAAGTCATGATAAAATTAACGTTGGCATGCAAAAAATATGTAAAGAAAGCGTAAATAAGGAAACATATGAAAATAAAATTATATTTTGATAAGGGTAATTTGGGCAGACTTGCGGTGGCGATGATCTTCGCCGCGGTATTGTTCTGGAAGATCGGCTTTTCGGTGTGGACGCTGCCGCTATTCGGAGCGTGCTACTTCCTATTTAAGAGTCTGGAGGTGGAACTGTCAGAGAAGATCCCGTGGGTCTGGACCGGACTGATGATCGGCGCCAGCAGTATTTTCACGGCGTATCATGTGCAGTATCTGCTGCTGGATGCAGAACTTCGCGCCAAGATCACACAGCCGAAGATGCTGCTCAATATCTTGTGCTGTCTGGTGGTATTTCTGGCGGTACAGGTTTTTACCAATAATACGGGACTTACCTGCATGATTTCCCACATTTTTCTGGTGTCACTGGCGGGAATCAACTATTTTGTATATCTGTTCCGCGGGAACGAATTTATTTTCAGCGACCTGAAATCCATCCAGACCGGACTTTCGGTGGCGGGCAATTATGAGTTCGTGATGGATGACCGGGCGGGCTATGTGATTCTGATTTCCACGCTCTATGTGGCGCTGATCCGCAAGCTTCACGTTTCCTTTAAAAAGAGAGTGCCGATGGCGATCATCTGTATCTCTCTTGCCGTGCTGAGCGGCGTGTATATCGGTCATAAGACGGAGTACATAGTGACAGAGACCTGGGAGCAGAAAGGAAGCTACCGCAACGGATATATTCTGAATTTTGTGCTGAGCATAAGAGACTGTTTTATCGCTGCACCTGACGGGTATTCCGGTGAGGCGGTGAAAGCGCTGGAAGAGCAGTATTCCGGCGGGGATAGCGACGGGAAGAAGCAGGGAGAGAAAGATGCTGCCTCGGCATATGCGGATGTGGCAGCTGATCCGGGAGAAAAGCCGGCCATTATCGTGGTCATGAGCGAGTCGTATGCGGATCTTTCAGTGGTGGGAGATTTTTCCACGAATATCGATGTGGCGCCTTATTTTCACTCCCTGAAGGAGAACACGATTCATGGATATGCGCTGTCCTCCGTGTTCGGTGCGAAGACGCCGAATTCGGAGTGGGAGTTTATGACCGGGAATTCCATGGCATTTCTGCCGAGCGGTTCTGTGGTATATCAGCAGTATATTTCCAAGACGCCGACCTCGATTGTGTCCAACTTAAAGAACGACGGCTATACCTGTGTGGCAATGCATCCGTACTATGAGACCGGATGGAGCCGCAACGCGGTGTATCCGGATCTCGGGTTTGATGAGACACATTTTATCGACGATTTTGACCAGACGAAGATTCTGCGGGAATATATCACCGACCGGGAACTGTATGAAAAAATCATTAACCGCTATGAGAGCCGTGCGGCGAATGAGGATCTGTTTATCATGAGTATTTCCATGCAGAACCATGGCGGTTATACGGAAAAGTACGATAATTTTGATGAGAAGGTACGCCTGTTGGGATTAAACTATCCGGACGTCAATCAGTATCTCTCTCTGGTGCACGAGAGCGATTCAGCGTTGGAGTATCTGATCTCCTATTTTCAAAATGTGGATGATCCGGTGGAGATCGTATTTTTCGGCGATCACCAGCCAAGCCTTTCGTCCAGTTTTTATCCGAACTTAAACGGCAAGGGACTTTCGGGACTGACCGAGGATGAACTGGAAGATCTGTATACGATACCGTTTTTCATATGGACGAACTATGAGAGCACGGAGGTGGAACTGCCGGTCACCAGCATCAATTATCTCTCGACGCTGGCGCTGGAGCGGGCAGGAATAGAACTTCCGGCGTACAATCAGTTCCTGGCGGATATGATGGAGACCATTCCGGCAATCAATTCCAGAGGCTATTATTCCAAGTCCGCCGGCGGATTTTTGCACATCGAGGAAGCGACGGGTGAGGAAGCGGACTGGATCCGGAACTATAATATTTTGCAGTACAACAACATGTTTGACAAAAAGGAAAAGAGTGAAGTATTCTTTCCTTATCTGAAGTAGTATTAAGAAAGCAACAGAGATACAGCTTTTTAGCGGGCAATGTGTATAAGAAAAATGTGGAGGCGAAAAAATGGAGAGAGTGACACTTGGAAAAACAGGGATTACCGTCAATAAGAACGGGTTTGGCGCACTTCCGATCCAGCGGATCAGCACGGAGGACGCCGTGAAGCTGGCGCGAAAGGCATATGATGCCGGCATCACTTTTTTTGATACCGCGCGGTTCTACACGGACAGCGAGGAGAAGCTTGGAGAAGCGTTTGAGGGCATGCGGGAAAAAGTCTATATTGCGACGAAGACGGCGGCTGCCAACGCGGACGAATTCTGGGAGCAGCTTGGCATTTCCCTGCACAATCTGCGCACGGATTACATTGACATCTATCAGTTCCACAATCCGTCCTTCTGCCCGAAGCCGGGCGACGGAACCGGACTTTACGAGGCGATGCTGGAAGCGAAGGCACAGGGAAAAATCCGCCACATCGGTATCACGAACCACCGGCTTGCCGTGGCAGATGAGGCGATCGAGTCAGGACTTTATGAGACGCTTCAGTTCCCGTTCTGCTATCTGGCGACAGAGAAGGACATCGAGCTGGTGGAGAAGTGTAAGCAGGCGGGAATGGGATTTATTGCAATGAAAGCGCTCTCGGGAGGATTGATCAACAATTCGGCTGCAGCGTACGTGTTTGAGGCACAGTATGAGAATGTGCTGCCAATCTGGGGCGTGCAGAGAGAGCGGGAACTGGACGAGTTCATTTCCTACATTGAACATCCGCCGGTCATGACGGAGGAGATCGCAGCGGTGATTGAGCATGACAGAAAAGAACTCTCGGGCGAATTCTGCCGTGGCTGCGGTTACTGCATGCCATGTCCTGCCGGAATTGAGATCAACAATTGTGCGAGAATGTCCCTGATGCTGCGCCGCGCGCCGTCGGAGGCACAGCTGACGCCGGAGATGCAGGCGAAGATGAAAAAAATTGAGGGCTGCCTGCACTGTAACAAATGCAAGAGCAAATGTCCGTACGGACTGGACACACCGGCACTGCTTGCGAAGAATTATGAAGATTACAAGCGGGTACTGGCGGGAGAAGTCAGCGTAAAATAAGAGATGTGCAGATATGCAGAACGACATGCAATGCGCGTAATGCACACGCGAGGCGAAGAGGAGTGGGAGAATGAAGAAATACGAGACAGTCATTTTTGATCTGGATGGAACACTTTTGTATACACTGGAGGATCTGACAAAAGCAACAAACTATGCGCTGCGCAGGATGAATATGCCGGAGCGCACACTGGATGATGTGCGCCGGTTTGTCGGAAACGGTGTGGCGCGCCTGATCGAGCTGGCGGTTCCGGAGGGAACGGCACCGGAAGTCTTTGAGCAGACGCTTGCGATTTTCCGGGAGTATTATGATATTCACTGCAATGACAATACAAAAGCCTATGACGGAGTGATTGATCTGCTCCGGGAACTGAAGGCGGACGGATATGCGCTTGCGATCGTGTCGAACAAGCCGGATTCTGCGGTGAAGGAACTGGCGGAGATTTATTTTGAGGGAATTGTGAAAGTGGCAATCGGCGAGAGTGCCGGAGTGGCGAAAAAACCGGCGCCGGATACGGTCTATGCGGCATTAAAGGAGCTTGGCATGCCAAAGGAGGGCGCCGTGTATGTCGGAGATTCCGAGGTGGATGTGATGACAGCGAAAAATTCCGGTCTGCCGTGCATTTCCGTCCTGTGGGGATTCCGGGAGGAAGCGTTCTTAAAAGAACATGGTGCAGATCATTTTGTCCGCGAACCGGAGGAGATCAGAGATTTCCTGAATGCGTAGGTCTGTTGTGAAATATTTCACTTTTAGTAAAGAAGTACCATTGCATGGTTTTTGTACATAAAGTACAATAATAGTAATGAGAAATACAAAAGAGTTGTGCGGAATCACAACAAGGAAGGCGGCATTGTATGAACAGAAGAAGTGTGAAGCATACGTTAACGATGACCTGTCTGATGCTGGTATTACTGGCATCCCTGTTGCTTGGGGCAACTTCCATTTTCAGTATCCGGAATACGACCAATATGGCGCTGACGGAATATGAAAGTGCGATGGATTCCGGTTACAACACAGAGATCAAGTCTGAGGTCCAGACGGTGATTGCTGTGCTGCAGGCAGAATATGATAAGAGCCAGGCAGGAGAACTGACAGAGGAAGAAGCGAAAGCAGAAGCGAAGGAGATCGTCCGCGCCATGCGTTACCGCGATGATGGAAGCGGATATTTCTGGATTGATGATACGGATTACAATCTGGTAATGCATCCGATTCTGGCGGAGCAGGAAGGAAATAACCGCTACAATCTGGAGGATCAGAATGGTGTCATGATCATCCAGGAGATTATGAAGGTCTGTAACAGTGCCGATGGAGGCGGATTTAATGAATTTTACTTTACGAAGGCGGACGGTGTGACGGTTGCGCCGAAGGTGGCATATTCCGAGCTGTTTGCACCGTGGGGATGGGCAGTCTCCACCGGTAACTACGTCGATGACATGCAGGTAGAGATGACAGGTGTGGAAGGACGTATCAACCAGAAGTTCGAGGTTCTCTGCATTGTGATAGTGATAATGATGGCTGTTATGCTTGTGATGGCGTTCGTGTGGGCGAGAATCTATGCGGCGAAGCTTTGCAAGCCGCTGGTGGAGATCCAGGGACTGGCATCCAGACTTTCGGACGGAGATCTGACAACGACTGTGGATGTGCGGGAGAAGAACGAGCTGGGAGATACAGCAGAGGCACTCAATGCCGCGCAGAAGCAGATTGTTTCCCTGATAGGAAGCATCAGCACAGCGTCAACGGATCTGCAGGATGCGCTGCAGTCGTTTACCGGTAATTTCTCCTCCATGCAGGAGTCCATCGGAAACGTTGCGGTTGCAGTCAATGAGATTGCGGAAAACAGTACGACGCAGGCAGGTTCCACGACCGAGGCATCCAACGGTATCATGACGATCGCGGAAGGCATCGAGAAGATCTCCAGCGAGATGGAGGAGCTGGTCGGCAATGCCAATCAGATGCAGGAGTATTCCAATAAGTCGCTCGCTAAGCTTCGTGAACTGATCGATACGAACAATAAGACAGAAGCGGATATCGAGTCGATGTATACACAGACGGAGAGTACCAATGCATCCGTCAATAAGATCAGCAAGGCGGCGACGCTGATCAGTGAGATCGCGGATCAGACGAATCTGCTTTCACTGAATGCCTCGATTGAGGCGGCGCGCGCAGGAGAAGCCGGACGCGGATTTGCGGTAGTTGCGGAAGAGATCGGAAGCCTTGCGACACAGTCGGCGGATACAGCGCATGAGATTAACGATATTATCGGAGAGCTGACAGAGAATTCCGAGAAGTCGATGGGCATTATGGTACAGATGAATGATGCGTCGAAGCAGCAGGTAGAGGCACTGAATCATACCAGCGAGATGTTTCTGGATATGCAGAAAGCACTGGAGGCGTGCACGAATTCTATACGTGTGGTGACGGATATGATCCGCACTGCGAATGAGGAGCGTGAGAAAGTTACACAGAGCATCGAGGTGCTGACGCATCTTGCGACAGATAATGCGGCATCCACGGAGGAGACTTCCAGTATGACAACCGAACTGGAGGGAACGGTGGAGCGCTCCAGCGGAATGATCGAGAAGCTGGAGGGCGACATGAAAGTGCTTGCAGACAGCATGGAGCATTTCCGGTTGTAGGAAGACTGCGGCAAGAATACAAATGATAAGATGAGAATGAAAGCGGGCGTGTCAGAAACTGACACGCCCGTAATTTCATGTCTGCAGATATTCTGCGAATGTGAAATATATAGCTGGGTACGAATAGGGAAAAAACCTTTTATATTTCACATGCTGCATCATATGCTGATTTAATGGCATGATCGATATTGCTCGGACGCTCTCCGGCACAATCGCCAATATAATGAAGCGGGAGCGGACAAGCCGAAAGATCCGGAAGATTCTTTCTTGCACCAACAGCCATTACAACGAAGTCAGATTTGATCTCTACTGTCGAAGTTTGCGCTTCTTCTGTTTTTTCAACAATAACAGCATGATCATTGATCTCTGATAATTTTGCGGAAGTAAGGATCTGGACATTGGAATGCTCTAATTCACTCATCAAAGTTGGGAGAATCGTGCTGCTTTCTTCCTTTGCAATCTGATCCATCATTTCAATAATTGTAACGTTACATCCGCGGGCAGCAAGGTATTCCGCAGTTTCAACACCTACAAGACCACCGCCGATGACAGATACGTTGCCGAATACAATTTCTTTTTTAGCAAGAATATCCCATGCACTTGTAACGATTGGAAGATCTTTGCCCGGAACGGGAATGATTGCATTCGTTGCACCTGTTGCAACAATTACTTCATCAAACGAATCATAGTCTTTTCCGGTAAATTCCTGACCCAGACGGAATGTCACTGATAATTCGGGAAGCACGTTAAGATAGTAGTTAATGCTTCTCATCATTTCTTCTTTTCGGGGTGGAACGCTGGCAATAAGAAGCTGACCACCGATCTGGAGTGACTTTTCAAATATAGTTACCTGATGGCCTCTCAGAGCGGCGACACGTGCTGCTTCAAGTCCTGCAATTCCTGCACCGATAATTGCAATTCGCTTTGCTGTGACTGCAGGAGTAATCTGACGGCTTGTCTCATAACCATTCTCGGCATTTAATACACAGCTTAGGAATGCACGGTTTTGGATATTGTCTGTACATCCTTTATTACACATCATACATGTTCTGACATCGCAGCAGTGTCCATCGGCACACTTGTTTGCAAAATCAGGATCGGTAAGCAGTGAACGCCCGAGTGCAACGATGTCAGCAGAGCCATTTGTAATAACGGCTTCAGCAGCTTCCGGTGTTACAATACGACCAACCACGGATACGGGAATGGAAACGAGTTCCTTGATTTTTTTAGAGTATGAAACCATAAAACCATATGGCTGTGTCCCCATAGCAGGAATGGTATCCCCCATATTTCCGGTGTGGTTAGCCTGCGCGACATGCAATGTGTCAACACCGGCAGCTTCTAATTCTTTTGCAAAAATGCAGGCCTCATCAAGTGGAAGACCACCTTTTCCCCGAAAGCCGTTATCTCCAAGAGGAGTTACGATTGGAAGCTTGTAGTCGATAACCATATCTGGGACAATTGCTTTTAAACGCCGTACAAGAGTTAAGGCGAAACGTGTACGGTTTGCAAGGTCTCCGCCATATTCATCTGTTCTGTGATTTAAAATAGGAGAGCAGAGCGATCCGACAAGGCGGTCTCCATGTACTTCGATACAGTCAACGCCTGCTTTGTGGGCTAAAACAGCACAATTTTCCATGTGCTTAATAATTTCATCCAGTTCTTCCGCAGTTACTTCATTTACAAAGTGCTGCATATCATGGTGAAGTTTGGCTCTTGCCTCCTGCATTTTTCCCTGGTGAAACATATCGTTTAAAGCTGCGACGTTATAGTCTGGATGGAACAGCTGGATTCCAAGCTTTGCACCGTATTTATGGCATGCATCAGCAAGCCGCTGAAAGCCTTCTGCCTGTTGAGGAGAGTAAAGTTTTGGCGTAGGAGAGAATGTTGAAAGAGGAGCAACGTCTCCAATGACAATGTATCCAACACCGCCTTTTGCAAGGCGTTCATAGAAACGAAAACTCTGTTCGCCGATAGAACCATCTTTTTCTTCGTATCCAGTTGTAAGTGGGGGAAACATAATACGGTTTTTAAATTCAATGTTTCCAACTTTAATGGGCTCTAATAATTTCATTGTGTACACGTCCTTTCAAAAGTGATTATCTTATTTCAATGGTGTTAAAAACTCTAATATGAGCCTGTCTAATTCAGCTCTTGCAGAACCGCTTGCAAAGTTGTGATTTGCGCCTTCAATTGTTTTGTAACTGCATTTGCCATTATAGAGTGCTTCATATCGATGACAGGTAGCATCATCTACCAGATCGTCTGCCGTTCCTCTGATAAGAAGAACAGCACCTGTATATCCCGCTGCGGATGAAAACGGTTCATACTGATATAAATCATGGTTAAAAGAAGTAGGGAAGCAAAGCCCTTCTATATCTGCTTTTGTGATTCCCTGTGCTTCCATTGCCTCGGCGCGGTCTTTACATCCAAACCACATGCCGGCTCCCGGGCACATGAGTATGAGAGCATGTGGATTAACGATAGGCGCAGCAGTGGCAGCTGCATAGCCGCCCATGCTCTGGCCTGATAAAATAATTTTATCAGGATTGGCAAAATCCTGCTGTTTTGTCCAGTTTATAATATCTTCGATATCATGTAAGATACCGGTGAATGTCATGTCCTCGAACTCACCGTCGCTTTCGCCATTTCCGTATAAATCAAAGCGGACGCTGGCAAATCCGTTTTCAGCCAGAAATCTGGCTGTGTGGGTATAGATATTTTTGTATCCGCTTTTATTTCCGGTAAATCCGTGTACGTTAATGATGGCGGGGAAGCGCGAGCCTTCATCCGGAATATTTACAATTCCGCGTAAGACATGACCTGAGCGGTTTGTTATTTCAACTTGTTTTGTCAATGCAAGATACCTCGGTTTCTGAAGTTATTCTGCGTTTGCAGCATTTCGTTTGTCTGATAAATTCTGTAACATTTCAGCTGTTTTCTCTTTTGTAAGAGGGTATACAAACTTTAATACAAGTACAGCTAATAAGTACCCGGCTACATATAATCCGGTATATGTTTTCCAGAGACGTCCGGAGAATGCTTCGCTCTGAACGGCCTCATTTACGTTAAAGCCTGCGATTGCAAGTGCAAAGCTGCTCATACTTCCGGATACGGCATTAGCAAGCTTACGGAAAAATGTATATGCAGAGTACACGATACCTTCGTTACGTTTTCCGGTCTGAAGTTCCTGATAGTCAATTGCGTCATTTACAAGGGCCCAGACTAATACCTGGAAACCGCTGACACCAAGATAACAGATTCCGTTGATAATAATAAAGAGCATTGGGTTCTCAAGAGGGAAAAAGAATAAAATAGCATAAACAACAACTGAGAAAGTTGCACTATACATAATCCATTCTTTCTTTCCAAATTTCTTTGCAACAAATTTTGTCCCAATGAATGCGATAAGCGACCAGATAACGCTTAACATGCCTGAAACTGCCATAATGGCGACATTTCCGAAATAGTCACGGAATAAGTAGGTATTTAAGCCGTTTACCATACCGGCACCAACGATACCAATAAAGCTGGATAACATAACACCAAGTAAAGCTTTGTTTTTGGAGATGGCTTTCAGCACGTCTAAATAGTTAAGCTTCTCTTTTTCTTTGGCAACTGGCTCGGTGATAATACGCTCCTTGCACCAGTGTGATGTAAACATAAGGCAGATGAAACCGATAACAGCACAGATGGCTGCCATAATAAGGAAGTGGCTTGGTACAGGCTGGTTGTCTTTGTATAAGAATAATGGACCGGCAATAACGATGACGGTCATAAAGATTGTGCCGCCAAGACTTCTGAAGCGTGAAAGGTCGGTCCGTTGGTTTACATCATCTGTCATAACACTTGAAAGACTTCCAAATGGTACGCTTACACATGTGTACATAATTTCATATACAACATATGTGATGAACATGTAAGCAAGACGGGCACCATAAGCAAAATTACTTACGTTGACGAAGCCTAAGATACAAAGGACTGCGGTTGGAAAAGCAAAGAATTTAATCCACGGAATGAATTTGCCCTTACCCTTGTTCTGGTGACTGTCAACGAGTGCACCGATTAAAGGATCGTTTATGGCATCCCATAGCTTTGTGATAAGCATAAGGATTCCTACGTGCACCGGGTTGACCTTCAGCACCAGGGTATAAAAAATAGCAAGATACATGGCTCGGAACTGTTCTGTACAGCAACATCCCAAATCGCCAAGAGTGTAACCGATTTTGTCCTTCATGGAAAATGGTCTTGTTTCTTTCATAATAATACCTCTCATTTTTGTGTTGTTTTGGTAGCTACATGTTCATTATATGGGGATTAGAGAGATAAACATATACAAAAATTGCTTGCAAACTATGGAAAATTGATGTATTGTATAAATTGACAAAATGAACAAAAATATGGATGCTGGAATGTGCAAAATTAACATATGAAAAAACAGAGTTATGAGATGGAATATATAAAAATAGAAGATAGCGGACAGCGCAGTTTTGGACAGAAGAAAAACCATACAATTATTTTTGTGACAGGTGGTATGGGATATTTACGTCAGGAAAATGAAAAGGCGGTCTGTACCATGGAGGACTTAATATTTATTAAGCCTGGCAATAAAGTGAAGATTGAATATCGAAAAAACAAATATCCGTTAGAACTATATGTGCTCTATGTGGGAACAGAGTTATTGCAGAGCTTATCAGATGAAAATACAAGACTTGACGAGGCATTTGATATCGTTCCCTTTCAGGTTAAGACAGTTCATTCTGAGAGTGAATCTGCCATGCTTATAAAGAATATTTCCAAAAAGCTGTATTCAATGCTTAAGGAATCTCCTAAATTTGCGCACACATTGTATGAGAAAAGCCTGCTGACAATGCTTCTGGTACTTGCGTTGCGGTCGTCTGTCAAGGAGGACGTACAGCTAAAATTAAATAAGAAAAAGCATGTTGTAATGGATGATATTTTCATATATATAAGAGAACACCTGACAGAAGATATATCATTGGAGCGCCTGGAAAACGAGTTTTATGTAAGCCGCTATCATATTGTGAGAGAATTCAAGAAGATGACAGGCGAAACGCCACATTCATATATTGTAAAGAGCAGACTGGATCTGTGCAGACACTATATAGAGCAGGGAAAAAGTATCCGTGAGGTTTATGAACTTGGAGGATTTGGCGGATACAATCATTTTTTCAGGGCATTTAAGAAAGAGTATGGTGTTACTCCAATGCAATATTATAAAAATCTGCAGATCGACAGGAATGAAAGATAAATTGATAAAAACAGCAGTATCATGTTTGAAATAATGCAATGGGTAGCGGACAGTTTCCCGAATAAATTTTCAGTTTTCCCATATACTAACTCCCAAGCTAATATATAGCAAATAAGAGAGGCTTTATCTACAGAGATGGAAACAGACAAAGCGCTCTTGCGAAAATAAAGCATTGGAGGAAAATTTATGAAAGCAACGGGAATCGTGCGTAGAATAGATGATCTGGGCAGAATTGTGGTGCCCAAAGAAATCCGCAGAACGCTTCGCATACGTGAGGGAGATCCGCTTGAGATATTTACCGACCGTGAGGGAGAGATTATTTTAAAAAAATATTCGCCCATCGGAGAATTGAGCCAGTTTGCCGGGGAATACGCCGAGAGTCTGGCGCACACGACGGGATATCTGGTGCTGATCACGGACGGGGATCATGTGGTCGCGGCGTCCGGCAGTGGCAAGAAGGATTTTGAGGGCAAGCCCATCAGCGGACAGTTGGAGGAGATCATCGGTGAGCGGAAAAGTCTGGTAGCTTCTGACGACGAAAAGGCATTTGTAAAACTGACGGCGGACGATGCCGGCGAGTACAGACAGCAGGCAATCAGCACGATTATCTGTGAGGGGGACGCCATTGGCGCAGTGATCCTCTGCTCACGGGAAGAACGGGAGAAAATGGGAGAGACAGAGAGCAAACTTGCGGCGGCGGCGGCAGGCTTTCTGGGCAGACAGATGGAACAGTAGAACAGAACTGGAAAAAGGCATCTGAAACAGTGTGTTTCAGGTGCCTTTTTGGGCATATGCCTTGAAAGAAGCCGGGAGACATGGTAATCTCATAAAGCAAATGAGTTTCATGGAAAGTTAGAAAGGTGGAAACATATGAGCGAAAAACTTGACGTGACGATGGGGGAAATGACCAAAGCAGATGGAAAGTCTGGCAGGAAGGTGCCGAAAAAAATCATATGGACGATCGGCGTAGTGGCTGTGGCGGCAATTATTTTGATCATTGGAATTTGCAGCGGAGCATTTTTGAGCAGAAGTAACAGGATTCTGCTTGCAGCAAGAAATACCATAAAAGATCTGCCCACGGTTGTTGAGAATAGGAATGCTGCAGATATTATAGCATCCGGGAAATATACGATTGGTGTAAAAGGGGCTGTCAGGGGAAAAGACTTTGATGGAACGTTTAAATACAAAGATACACAGCTGCAGGCAGGGGGAACGATTTCACTTTTCGGTAGGGAGAATCTGGATTTCCTGGCAAACCTGGATGATGAGCAGCTCTGCGCAAGCATCCCGATGCTTACAGATGATCTGCTGGTATACAATTACAGAGAAGAGAAAGACGGCTACATAGTGGATCTTCTGGGAGCGGATGGGGTTGCAGCGATCGATGCGGCACTTCGTGAACTTACCTCGAAAGAAGAACAGAACAGAGCGGCGCAGGAGATCCTGTCCGTAATATACGATGAGTACAAGACGCTCGATATAAAAAAAGCAGAAAAAGAAGAATTCATAGTGGACGGCAGCGTCAGAAAATGTAACGGGTATGAATTTACCGTCACAGAGGATGAACTTCTGCAGGTAATGGATGGAGTGAAGGAGGTATACGATGCGTATTATGGTGGAGCAGCAGATGCATTGAAGCTGAAGCTGGGGGATGACTTTTCGCAGCTCAGAGATAGAGCATGCAGTGTGGGGGATATCAATGTAAAAGTCTACGTGTATCAGAATAAACTGGCAGCGGTTGTTACGGAGGCGGAAAATTCTGATACGGCATTCCACCTGCTGTTCAAGGGAGGAGAATACAGAATGCAGAATCTGGAATTGATCGCAGAGGATTTGGAGGGTGAGCATTCCATACTGGAACTGACAGGAAAAGCAGCAGGGGAAGAAGGGGGCTATGAGTTTTTGATTGATAATGGTGAGCATGATATAAACCTTGTGATTTCGATCAGTGAGGAGGTTCAATTTGAAAAAATGAGCGGCGACAGAATAGATGTGGGCAACATGTCTGAAGCAGATCTGAGAAAATTTATTTTGCGTACGGTTGGAACAATCATCACAAGCCACATCAGGTAACCGCAAGACGGGGATAAGAATACCAGTATCCCGGAGAGAGATGTGACAGCAGCCGGGCGTGTGAGTGGAGATGAGACTGTATTGCGGTGCATGGAGATTGGAAAGATACAGAGAAGAACAAATATGGCAAAATAAAGCCAAGATGTGTAATTGTTCCACAGTATGGATCTGTCCTATAATGAGGACAAAGAAAAAAGAAAAAAGGCGGCGTCTGACGGGGGAGAAGACGATCAGATGCTGCGGGCAGGGGGAAAACATGGAGAAGTATGGTTTTGGCGTAGATGTCGGGGGCACAAGCTGCAAACTTGGTCTGTTTACAGACAGCGGGAAACTGATGGAAAAATGGGAGATTCCAACGGATACCAGTGAACAGGGGGAACATATTATAGAACATGTGGCAGCCTCACTGGAACGCAGACAGAGAGAGCGGGGGCTTGCGGATGAGCAGATCATAGGCGTCGGCATTGACACACCGGGAATTGCCGGGCGGGATGGAGTTGTCAGAGGTGCTGTGAATCTGGGATGGGAGGCATGTCCGGTGCAGGAGCAGTTAAAGATGCGCCTGCAGAAAAAGGTTTGTGTCTGCAACGACGCAAATGCGGCGGCTCTCGGAGAACTGTGGCAGGGCGGCGGCAGGGGGTACCGCGATATGGTGATGGTAACGCTTGGAACAGGCGTGGGCGGAGCGGTCATCCTGAATGGGAAAGTGCTTGCAGGCGCCCATGGAATCGCGGGCGAGATCGGGCATATGACCGTGTTCCACAAGGAGACCGAGCGGTGTGCCTGCGGAAAATACGGGTGCGTGGAGCAGTATGCTTCCGCAAAGGGACTGATCCGCATAACGAGAAAATTATTGGAGAAAAAGGATCCCTACACGATACTCGTCGACACACCGGAACTGTCGGCAAAACAGATTCTGGATGCGGCAAAGAGAGGCGACCGTCTGGCACTGGATGCTGTGGAGGTTCTGGGAAAAGCGCTTGGAAGCGCGCTCGCAGCCGTGGCGGAAGTGATAGATCCAGAGGTCTTTGTGATCGGTGGAGGAATCGCCAGGGCGGGAGAGATCATCCCGCGTATCGTACAGAAGTATTACAGACCCGATGTACTGCCGGCAGGTGCGGACATTCCGTTTGAACTGGCACGTCTGGGAAATGATGCCGGCATGTACGGCAGCATGAAACTTCTGCTGGACTCCTCAGACGAAAAATAACTGCCGGATTTCTGAAGCCGGAATGGAAGATGTTTTATGATGGAGATGTCAGAAAATACGAAGTTCCAGAATACAGCCGGCAGCGGCATTCTGATCGCAAAATCCGGTATTTCTAACCATGCCGCGTCGAACATCCTCGATGATCTGTGTTTTTCCAAGTTTGGAACATTCCACGGGGGGTGTCCGCAATCCGCAGACAATTTTAGGACTTTTTTGTGTGCCCCTTCGTGGCACCACTGAACAAAACATAACCGCGCGAAGCCGCTGTCTGAGTTGTCATCTGCCCTGTTTTCAATAGCAGATGACAGCGAGTTCGGTTCGCGCGGTTTTATATTGTCTGTGAAGCGGTGCCACTAGGGGCACCAGAAAGTCCGCTCATTGTCTGCGGTTTGTCGGACACTCCCCGTGAACTGTCCAAACGTGGAAAGACACAGAATTCGATGTCCGACGCGGCACGGAAGAAATACTCGGATTTTACTCCAAAGAATGCCGCTGCCGGCTGCATCTGGAACTTATCGTTTTCTCTCTCTCCATATAAAACATATGCCGTTCTATGCTTCAGAAATCCGGCAGTTATTTTTGGGAGAGGGTACATGCCGGATAAACTTGTGAAACATGCCGCGACAGTGTACAATAGAGGTAATTAACGCAGAACGGAGAAGATGCAGTTTGAAATTTATACATATCGCAGATGTACATCTCGGGGTAAAGCCGGATCAGGGAAAGCCGTGGAGTGAGCAGCGGGCGCGGCAGATCTGGGATTCTTTTGCAGAGGTGATCGGGGTGGCAAAAAGAGAAAAACCGGAGTTTCTGTTTGTGACGGGGGATCTTTTCCACGCACAGCCGCTCAAAAAGGAGGTGCGGGAGGTCAGCCGCCTTTTCGGAGAGATTCCGGACACACAGGTTCTTTTGATTGCCGGCAATCATGATTATCTCAGGGAAAAGTCGTATTACCTCGCGGATTTGTGGCCGGACAACGTGACGGTATTTAAGAAAGAGGAAGCGGAAGCAGTCGATTTTCCGGAATACAACACGACCGTATACGGGCTAAGCTACTGGCACAGGGAGATCCGTGACAGACGGTATGATGATCTGCGCCCTGTAAACCGCAGCAGGTGCAACATCCTGCTGGCGCATGGCGGCGATGAGCGCCATATTCCGTTTTCGGCGGAGCGGATATTACAGAACGGATTTGATTATATTGCGGCGGGACACATTCACAGGAGCGGCTGGCTCATGCCGCACAAGGCGGTAATGGCGGGAAGCCTGGAGCCGACAGACTGCAACGACACCGGGCCGCACGGATACTGGATGGGAACGTTCGGTGCAGCGGGGGCAGATGTGTATTTTTATCCGCTGCGCCATTGCGAATATTGTCATGAGACGTATCAGGCAGACCGGAACACGACAGACCGTATGCTGTGGGACTGGGCAAAGGAGCTGTTGGAGCAGAGACCGGAGTATCAGTATTTCCGTCTGTATATCAAAGGGAAAAAAGATCCGGAGTATTCCTTTGATGTGCAGGAGATCGGAAAGCTCGACCGGATTGTGGATATTACAGACCAGACGGTGCCGGATTACGATTACGGGAAGCTGCTGGAGGAGCACGCGGATTCGATACTTGGGGAATACATACGCAGTATGCGAAAAAAAGAACCGGGCGTCTGCACCGCAAAGGCACTGGAGTACGGTGTGAATGCGCTGCTCGGCTATGACTGCTGACGGAATGCCTGAAGTATGACAAAGAGCAAAGGATGGGACAGACATGCAGATTGACAGAGCCGCAATTTTTCGCTTTGGAAAGCTGGCAGATAGAACCGTGGATTTTGCCCCGGGGATCAACATTGTATATGGAAAAAACGAAGCCGGTAAGACGACGCTGCACGCGTTTCTGACCGCGATGCTGTTCGGGCTGGAAAAAGGCCGGGGGCGGGCAAAGGGGACGGAGGGCTATCTGCGCTATGAGCCGTGGCATGCACCGTCCTATTACAGCGGTGCGCTGCAGTTTAGCGTCGGAGGCAGACCGTTTTATCTGGAACGCAATTTTTACCATAAAGAACCGAGAGCACGCCTCTGCAATCTGGCGGACGGGGAGGAACTGTCCGTCGCGTACGGAGATCTTGGGATGCTTTTAGGAGGGGTCACCCGGGAGGCGTATGAGAACACCTGTGATATTCCGCAGTGCCGGGCGGTGACGGGAGCAGAGTTGACCGGACTTCTGGCAGAGTATCTTTCCGATATGTCGGACGGGGGCAATGCGGGAATCCGCGTGACGCGTGCGGTGGAAAAACTGGAGCAGAAAAAGAGAAGCCTGCAGTCGCAGATCAAAAGTGAACAGGAGAAGCGCGAACAACAGCTGCAGCAGCTTACCTTGGAGCGGCGCATGCTCGAGGAGGACTGCGGCAGGCTTCGTGAGCAGATCGAGAAGGCGGCAGCGGATATGCGGGCGTATGCCAGGATGCACCCGCAGGTGAGAGACGGACAGCGACCGGAAGATGCCCGAACTGTGGAAAATGCGGGGACTGCGTCAGACAGGGAAAGGAGAGCTGACGGAAACGGTTTTCCTGTGAGAAGCCTTTTTCTGGGACTGGCGGCAGCAGTGGGACTGGCAGGAAATGCATGGTGGTATCACCGCGCGGGTTATGCGCCGGAGCTGTTTGTGGCGGCGGAAGGCGTTCTTGCCATTCTGCTCGGCATCGGAGTGGCAGGCATACTGCGCCATAGGAGCGCGGGGCAGGCGCGTGCAGGAGAAAATGGGAAGGAGACGGCGGAGGCGCCGGAGAGCGCGGCAGCGGAGGACGCGGTGCGCATCCGGCTTGCGGAGTCAGAAAAGCAGAGCAGACGCCTACTTGCAGGGTTGGAGGAAACGCTTGCGGAGAAGGAAACGAGACGATGCAATCTGGCGGAACAGCTGGAAGCATGCAGCGGAGCGGGCGCACGGGAGAGAGAACTCCAGCTGGAACTTGATGCCGTCGAGATGGCAAAAAATGAGATCATCCGTCTGTCAAGGGAATATGGGGACGAGCGGAGAGATGAGATCAACAGTGCGGTATCCAGATATGTCTCTGCGATCACAGAGGGAAAATACGATCTGGCGGAAGTGGACGAAACGGGAAAGCTCCGCGTGCAGACGGAGGGAAGAGAGGTTTTGCCGGAGGCGCTCAGCAGAGGAACGCTGGAACAGTTCTATTTTGCGTTCCGCATGGCAGTCGGAAGCATTGTGACACAGGAAGAACCGCTGCCGCTGCTTCTGGATGAAACCTTTGCAATGTATGACGATGCCCGTCTGCGGCAGACGCTGCGGCTGCTGGCGGCGAACGGGACGCAGACGATCCTGTTTACCTGCCAGAGACGGGAGCAGAAGCTGTTGGAGGAACTGGGAATCGCATATCACATGATAGAGTTATAGTACCGTTTACGTTGTAGGCAAAGAGGGGCAGGACGGCACAGCGTGACACGCGAGAAAAGGGCAGGGAGGAATACGGTGGCGGCAAAGAAAAAGAAGAAAAAATATCGGGGATTCTGGATATTTGTCAAAGTACAGTTTGTCCTTTCCCTGCTGGTGCTCGGCGGGCTGGGCTACTATGTCCTTGGCGGATATGCCTCAGAGGTGAGCAGCATCCGCAAGGAAGCGGACAGTCTGGTACGGAATTCGACGGAGGAGACGTTCCGGAGGTACCGCACAAGCGTTGTGTATGCGGCTGACGGCAGTGTGATATCCAGGCTTAATGACCAGGGAGCGTCCTATTATCTAAAGCGCGACGAGATACCGCAGCCCGTGATCGATGCGGTGGTCTGTATGGAGGATCAGCGTTTTTACCAGCACAGAGGCGTGGATTTCAGAGCGCTTGTGCGCGCGGCAAAATCACTGCTTGAAAACCGGAAGATCACGCAGGGGGGAAGCACGATCACAATGCAGCTTGCCAGAAATGTATTTCTGACGCAGGAAAAAACCTGGCAGCGCAAGGTGGAAGAGATTTTTATCGCACAAAATCTGGAGAAAAAATATACCAAGGATCAGATCTTGGAATTCTATCTGAATAATATTTACTATGGCAACGGCTATTATGGAATCGGGGCGGCAGGCAGAGGCTATTTTGACAGTGAGGTCGGGGATCTGGATCTCTCGCAGATCGCATTTTTATGTGCGATTCCCAACAATCCAACCGTGTATGATCCGGTTACCCACATGGATCATGCAATCGAGCGGCGCGACCGGATTCTGGGTAAAATGCGGGATGACGGCAAGATTACACAGATGGCATATGCGGCGGCGGTAGCGGAGAACATTACCTTAAAGCGGCCGGAGGCGATGGAAAAAAATAATTACGTGGAAACGTACGCCTATTATTGTGCGACCCGTGCACTGATGGAGCAGGCCGGGTTTGTGTTCCAGTATCAGTTTGCAACGGAGGGCGAGAGGGAGGCTTACGAGCAGGCTTACAGCGAATCCTACAGCGAGTGCCAGAAGCAGCTGTACACGGAGGGCTATCAGATTTATACGTCCTTTGACCTGCAGCTTCAGGAGGAACTGCAGGCGGCAGTTGACGATACCTTATCCGCTTTTACGGAGAAAAATGACGAGGGTGTTTATGATCTGCAGGGGGCGGCAGTCTGCATTGACAACAATAACGGCTACGTGCGCGCGATGGTGGGCGGCAGGGAGCAGGATTTTGACGGATACACGTTAAACCGCGCCTACCAGAGCTACCGTCAGCCGGGAAGTGCGATTAAGCCGCTCACGGTATACACGCCGTCGTTCGAGCGGAATTATACGCCGGAGAGCATTGTTGTGGATGAACCGGTGGAAGACGGACCGAAAAATGCGAACGGTACCTACCTTGGAAATGTGACGGTGCGCACCGCAGTCGAAAAATCAATCAATACCATTGCGTGGAAGCTCTATGAAGAACTGACGCCGCAGGTCGGTCTGTCCTATCTTGAGAATATGCATTTTTCCAGATTGGATGCGGCGGATTATGTACCGGCGACAGCGCTGGGCGGTTTTACCAACGGTGTGTCGCCTCTGGAGATGGCAGCCGGATATGCGGCGCTCGCCAATGACGGAATGTACCGCGAGCCGACCTGTATTATGCGGATTACGGATGACACTGGAGCGGAAGTGTATCTCGCTGCACAGGAGGGACAGGAAGTCTACCGGCAGAATGCGGCACGGATGATGACAGACGTTTTAAAGGGTGTATTTATCAACGGTACGGGGCGCGGACTGGGACTTTCAGATATGCCGTGCGCCGGAAAGACGGGAACGACCAACGACCACAAGGACGGCTGGCTGGTCGGCTATACGAGATACTACACGACCAGCGTATGGGTTGGATACGATATGCCAAAAGAGATGGACAGCCTGATGGGTAATACCTATCCGGGAAAAATCTGGCAGACATTTATGGAGCAGGCGCATGAGGGACTGGAATGGCTGGATTTTCTGCCCTATACGCAGATTCCGGATGCTTCTTCCGGGGAGATGGAAGCAGAGGATGCAGCGACGGATGAGGGAAATGCACAGGGGGAAACGCCGGCGGAGAATGGAGACACACCGCAGGAGAATGTGACGGATACACCGGACACGCCACAGGGAAGTGCGACGGATGTTCCGTCATCTTCACAGGAAAACGGGCAGGGGATATCGGATACGCCGGATGCCACACAGGAACAGCCGTCAGACGTTCCGCAGCAGAATACACAGGGAACCACACAGGAAAATACATCCGACGCAGCGCAGGGAGATGCAGCGCAGCCAGCCGGGGAGAATGCTTCGGATACGCCGCAGGAGACAGCACCCGAAGCTCCTTAAGAGAATACACCTTAACATTGACAGATAAGACTGGAAACGTTATCATAAGCATGGGTAAAGGCATCGGCAGAGTACATAACGGACAGAAAACGATGCAAGGATACAAATAGGGAACAGGAGAATGGAAGCATGAAAAAATATGCATTTGGAGTTGACGTAGGGGGAACGACCTGCAAGATCGGATTTTTTGAGACGGATGGAAAGCTCATTGACAAATGGGAGATCAAGACGAATAAGGAAAACGGCGGAGCATCGATTCTGTCGGATGTGGCTCAGGCGATTGAGGGAAAGCTGACAGAAAAGGGAATCTCCAGGAACGATGTGCAGGGAATCGGTGTCGGTGTGCCGGGACCGGTAAAAAATGACGGTGTGGTACACCGCTGCGTGAACGTCGGCTGGGGTGTTGTAAATGTAGAAAAAGAACTTGGAGATCTGACCGGACTGAAGGTGAAGGCAGGAAATGATGCAAACGTGGCGGCACTCGGCGAGATGTGGCAGGGTGCGGCAAAAGGCTGCAGAGATGTCATCATGGTAACGCTGGGAACCGGAGTCGGCGGCGGCATTATTGTCGACGGAAAAGTTGTAGCTGGATTTGACGGAGCCGGTGGCGAGATTGGTCATATTACAGTGAATGCACACGAGAAGGAGCAGTGCAACTGCGGACAGTACGGCTGTCTGGAGCAGTATGCGTCTGCAACCGGAGTTGTGCGTGTGGCGAAGCGTACCCTCGAGAAGACGTCCGAAGATACCGCGCTTAGAAACCATGCAGATCTGACCGCAAAGGACGTATTTGACGAAGCCAAAGCGGGTGATAAAGTGGCGCTTGAAGTTGTCGATGAGGTATGTGGCATTTTAGGAGCAACACTTTCCAATATCGCATGTGTTGTGAATCCGGAGGTCATCGTAATCGGTGGAGGCGTCTCCAAAGCAGGTGATATTCTCACGGATGCAGTGAAGAAGCACTTTGCTGCCACTTCATTCCACGCATGCGCCAATACAAAGTTCGTACTTGCGGGACTCGGGAATGACGCCGGAATGTACGGCTGCGTAGAGATGCTCTTAGATTAAAATGGACGGTCGCCCGCGTGCACTGCACTATAAATGGGATACGTTTCATTATAAGAATATTGGAGAATATGAAGTTCCAGAATGCAACCAGAGGCGGCAATTCTTTGAAGCAAAATCCGAGGATTTCTTCCGTGCCGCGTCGAACATCGAGTTCTGTGTCTTTCCACGTTTGGACAGTCCCCGGGGTGTGTCCGACAAAACACAGACAATGAGCGGACTTTCTGGTGCCCCTAGTGGCACCGCTTCACAGACAATATAAAACCGCGCGAACCGAACTCGCTGTCATCTGCTATTGAAAACAGGGCAGATGACAACTCAGACAGCGGCTTCGCGCGGTTATGTTTTACTCAGTGGTGCCAACAAGGGGCACACACAAAAGTCCTTAAATTGTCTGCGGTTTGCGGACACACCACGTGGAATGTTCCAAACTTGGAAAAACACAGATGATCAGGGATGTCCGACGCGGCATGGTTAGAAATACCGGATTTTGTGATTAGAATTGCCGCCCCGGTTGCATCTGGAACGTGATAGTCTCTGGTTCTTATAATAAAACGTATCCCATTTATTGTCTTTTCTTGCGGAGATTCACAAACGTGAGATAGATATCATAGTAGATATTTTCGCGGTTCTGCTCCGTAAGCATCTTTAAATCGTTATATAATTCCCGGTCGCTTAGAATCACATCCACCATATCAGGATTGTACTCGGTGCCGCGCCCTGCTTTCAGTTCGTTCAATACCACATCGAACGGTTTCGCGCGGTGGTAATTGCGGCTTAAGTAATCGGTCGCTGCATCCAGACAGTCACAGATGTGGATCAGGTCGATGGCGTCCCGGTACGGCGAGGCGGTATTGTCAAAACTGAGCGGATAACCGCGGGTACCGTCGTAGGAGCGGTGATGTCCGAGCGCAACCGGCTGGTAGATTAAAAAGTCCGGATCGGACGACAGATAGTCGGAGCCCTTCTGCGGATGTGTCTGAATAATGTTGAATTCGTAGTCGTTTAACTTGCGGTGCTGCGTGTTGATGATCGGGATCATGCCGTTTTTCCCAATATCGTGGAACAAAGCTGCGGGAACGATATAGTCCAGTACTTCCGCGGGGGAGGCATAGACATTTCCCTTCAGATAGGAGGACGGAATCCGCAAAAGCTCCGGCCGTGCGGCTAAAATATGTTTTCCGATCGCTTCTGCGAGATAGGAAACCATAACGGAGTGTGTGAATGTCGTGAGATGTCTGGTTACGACCAGATCTACGATAAAGTTCATTTTTTCCATACGGTTCTGGAAAGTCCCGAGGATCAGCGGGTGAAACGCCACCAGCTGGACACCGTTGTTTAACGTGTAGGAATTGAGACTGGCAGGCTGATTCATCAGATAGCTGGTAATCAGATTGCGGTAGCGCCGGTAAGTTGCCTGCTTAAACTCTTCCTTGAAATGCGTATGCCCCAGCACGTCGATCAGGTTGAGCGGCAGATTGGTATAAAAAGCAAGCAGGTCAGGCGAGGAAACCTGACCGATGGTCTGCATCTTGTGGACATAATAATCGTCCAGGATCTGCCAGGCGGCTTCCCAGGTGATTGTACCATTGCGTGCCTGCACATAGTGGTAATTAAATACTGTGAATACAGGGCACTCATAGATGGAACCATGCTCGTGCAATATCTCGGAGTAATAGATCTGCGTCATATTCTCCAGAGAGGACAGGATCGCGGATGGTGCAATAACACGTTCAACGTTAAGAACAGCGCCGTACGCGCGGAAATCGTTGATTGCACAGTCACAGAGCTGCGGAATCCGTGGATTGGTGGTATCGTACTGACAGAATTTGGGCATGGTACGGATCTGACAGAGCTCCTCCCAGAGCCGGTAAGCGGTCTCAATGTCTAAGATGCCAAGACCCGGCGCCACCCGGATCAGATTGTAATAGGCAATAAAAATATAGTCGCGGCTTGTAGCCGATTCAAAGAATTCAATCTGATCGCGGTAAGAGAGCACTTTGGTGTAGAAATATATAGTCTTATCACGAGAGGTGGGCTCTCCGGTTCGTGAGAGCTCCATGTATGAAAAGCCGGCGCAGATGTAGAGAAAAAGCAGGCTTTCCGTATCGCTGCGGTCTTCATAATGTGGAAGCAGGATATCAATAATGCGGATCAGCAGAGCCGGTTCGGTATAGTTGCGGTAGTAAAAATCACGGCAAAAAGAAAGTAAAAGATCATATCCCTCATCGGACAGAAGAGCAGGATTGCTGCTTAGCGGATAGAGATACTGCTCAAGCAGTATCTGATTGTCCGCACAGCGCTGCTGCTGGTCGTCTGCACATGCGCGAAGCGTTGCCAGCCATTCCTCACGGCTGGCAGGCTCCAGAAGGTGATCCTCCCAGGAGAGACTGTGCATGAAGTTGTCATAGTAAGTATCAAAAAAGTAACGGATATCCGTGTTGCTGATCATGTATTCCTCCGCCTGCGCATTCAAATATGTGTGAAAACCACCCAATTTGTCCATAAGCGCAAATATAATAATATTATAACAAATAGATCATAAATGTATATAGTAATTTGGATGTGCAGGTGGTCAAAAACGTGCATCAACGGCTAAAAAAGAATTAAGAAAATTTAGAAATTCTTTATTTGCCCCTGCCTGTGAGGAGGAATACAATAAAGATGCGGACGGTAAGATCCGTTGCCGCAAGAACGGAACAGGGAGGCAGCCATGTCGAACACGACAAAACTTGCACTGGAGGCATCACTTAAAAAGCTTTTGCTTAAGAAGCCGGTGGATAAGATTACAATCAACGATCTGACGGAGGACTGCGGGATCAGCCGCATGGCGTTTTACTATCACTTCAAGGATATTTACGACCTGATTGAGTGGGCGTGCCTGGAGGACGGAAAGCGTGCGCTTGCGGATAAGAAGACGTACAGTACGTGGAGTGAAGGTCTGGAGCAGATCTTTGAGGCGGTACTGGAGAACAAGCCGTTTATTTTGAATGTTTATCACTCGGTCAGCCAGAAGAAGATCGAGAGCTATCTCTATAAGCTGACCTACGATCTGCTGGCGGATGTGGTAGAGGAAGAATGTCGTGATGCGGCGGTTAGCGGGGAGGACAAGGCGCTGATCGCAGAGTTCTACAAATACGGCTTTGTGGGTATGATGCTGCACTGGATCGACGGCGGCATGAAGGCGGATTACAGAGAACTTGTGCAGCGGCTGAGCACGATGCTACGCGGCAGTATCTTAAACGCCGCCCGGAATTTTGAGCAGAAGCAATCAGCAAGCTTAGCAAAAGAGCCGGAATGATAAGTTTTTTATCATTTTGATCTTTTTGTAAATTGTGTCATTCACCTGGGCAGACTAAGATAAGGACACAAAGAATTTACAGCATAACTGGAAAGGTGGTAGTTACGATGGGAAAAGGAAAACATATAGGACTTGGCGTGGCTGCGCTGGCAGCCGGAGCAGGTGTGGCGGCACTGGCGGCAGGCAGCCATAAGAACAACGGCGAGCGTGCGCAGAAGAAAGCGGTCGAGGAGAAGGCGAGAGCGGAATACCGCAATACCGAGCGCGGCAGGCATGAGAAGAACAGCAAGGGTATCTACTATACCAACGGTAATTACGAGGCTTTTGCGAGACCGAGAAAGCCGGAGGGTGTGGATGAGAAGAGTGCCTATATTGTCGGCAGCGGACTGGCCTCTCTGGCAGCAGCCTGCTTCCTGGTGAGAGACGGTCAGATGGAAGGTTCCCACATTCACATTCTTGAGGCGATGGACATTGCAGGAGGCGCCTGCGACGGTATCAATGATCCGACCAGAGGATATGTGATGCGCGGCGGACGTGAGATGGAGAACCATTTTGAGTGTCTGTGGGATCTGTTCCGCAGCATTCCGTCGATTGAGACGCCGGGCGTCTCCGTTCTGGACGAGTATTACTGGCTGAACAAGGAAGACCCGAACTATTCCCTGTGCCGTGCCACAGAGGAGCGCGGCAAGGATGCGCACACAGACGGCAAGTTCAATCTGAGCCAGAAGGGCTGCATGGAGATCATGAAGCTGTTCATGACAAAGGATGAGGATCTCTACGACAAGACGATCGAGGATGTGTTCGACGACGAGGTATTCAATTCTACGTTCTGGCTGTACTGGCGCACGATGTTTGCTTTTGAGAACTGGCACAGTGCACTGGAGATGAAGCTCTATTTCCAGCGTTTCATCCATCACATCGCGGGACTGCCGGATTTCAGCGCTTTGAAGTTCACGAAGTACAATCAGTATGAGTCGCTGATTCTGCCGATGCAGAGATACCTTGAGGAAGCCGGTGTTGACTTCCAGTTTAACACCGAGGTAACGAATGTCATTTTCGACATCAAAGATGACAAGAAGGTTGCCAAGGCGCTCGAGTGCAAGGTCAACGGTGTGGAGAAAGGTATTGTGCTTACGGAGAATGATCTCGTGTTCGTGACAAACGGAAGCTGTACCGAGGGTACGATTTACGGTGATCAGAACCATGCGCCGAACGGGGACGCGGAAGTGCGCACGAGCGGCTGCTGGAGCCTGTGGAAGAATATTGCAAAGCAGGATCCGTCTTTTGGACATCCGGAGAAGTTCTGCTCGGATGTGGCGAAGACGAACTGGGAATCTGCAACCGTGACCACGTTGGACGACAAGATCATTCCGTACATCACGAATATCTGCAAGCGTGATCCGAGAAGCGGAAAAGTTGTGACCGGAGGTATCGTAAGCTGTAAGGATTCCAGCTGGCTGCTCAGCTGGACGATCAACCGCCAGGGACAGTTCAAGGATCAGGATAAGGATAAAGTATGCGTGTGGGTATACGGTCTGTTCACCGATGTGCCGGGCGATTATGTGAAGAAGCCGATGAAGGAGTGTACCGGTAAGGAGATCACCGAGGAGTGGCTGTATCATCTGGGTGTTCCGGTGGAGGAGATCCCGGATCTGGCAGAGAACAGCGCCGTATGTGTACCGACGATGATGCCGTACATCACAGCGTTCTTTATGCCGAGAACCAAGGGCGACCGCCCGGATGTCATCCCGGATGGCTGTGTGAACTTTGCATTCCTCGGACAGTTCGCGGACACACCGCGTGATACGGTCTTCACGACGGAATATTCGGTCAGAACCGCAATGGAGGCGGTATATGGACTGCTCGGTGTAGACAGAGGCGTTCCTGAGGTATGGGGAAGTGTCTATGATGTCAGAGAGCTGCTCGACAGCAGTGTGAAGCTGATGGATGGAAAGTCTCCGCTTGAGATCGAACTGCCGGGACCGCTCAATGTATTAAAGAAGCCGCTGCTTCGTGTGGTCAAGGGAACCGTCGTGGAGAAGCTGCTCCGGGATCATGATGTGATCAAGGATGGTATGTTATAGGGAATCCTGATGTGTAGAAAACTCTGATTTCCTGAATGAACGGCAACGCCCGGAAAGCCTTTGGTTTTCCGGGCATTTATTGAAAATAGGTGACACTTTTTAAATTTATAACTTGCATATCTGCTTAGGCTGTGATATAATTTACCTCTGTCAGGACACATTGACAAATGGGCAGATTCCCGAGTGGCCAAAGGGGACAGACTGTAAATCTGCTGCAAATTGCTTCGGTGGTTCGAATCCACCTCTGCCCATGAATTGTTGAAAGAACCATTGCCGTAAGGTAGTGGTTCTTTTTTGCTTTTCACAAAGTTCAACGCGCCTTCATGACTGGTTTACCGGTACCGATCTTTACAAAAAGAATCTGGAATCCTATGTGAGAAAAGAAGGTATGCAGATGAAAACCAAGGTCAGTATTGTCGCCACTGTGACGCTTCTTATGGCGATCGGATTTATCTGTATGAAAAATGTGCCCGTCGGACGGATTGTTTTATCCGTTGTGTGGGTATGTCATGTCATCTACTTTTTTTGCTTTGTAAAGACACTTCCGGAAGAAAAAACAGGAAGCGGGGGAATCGAATATGAAGAATAAACGCAGCCTGCATTTTTGTAATCCTGCTGGTGGCGCATATGGTCCAGCACAGAATGTCTGGCACTGCATCATAATACATGCAGGAGAGGAGTGCTTATAAAAACCAGATTTTCTCGTTTGTGGAGGAGATACTGGTCGCGCCTGCATCCAAAAGAGCGAGGATGTCTTCCTTTTCGGAGACCAGCCCGCCGGCAATGACCGGTGTGGAGGTGGACTGACAGACTTTGGCGATGACCTTGGGCATCAGTGCCGGCAGAATCTCAATCAGATCCGGGCGGGAGGATTTGACCTGGCGGTCGATGTTCTCGTATGCCATGGAGTCAATCAGAAACAGCCGGAGGATTGTAAAGAGCCCCAGCTCCTTGGCGCGTTTGATAAGTGTCGGCTTCGTTGTGATAATGCCGTCGGCATTCGTGTATTTTTGAAGAAAGTCGACTGCCACTTCTTTGGAACTCAGTCCGTTGATGAGATCCAGATGGACGATCGCAAGCTTTCCGGCGGATTTGACGGTCTCCACGATGTCACTGATGGTGACGATGTCGCCGTATAAGATAAAGATAATGCGGCTGTCGCTGGTCAGGCATCTGGAAAGACCTTCGTCGTCTTTGACCGCTGCAATGATGGGAGAATCCTCCAGGGCTTCTTTAAATAATTTCTTCATGACAATCTCCTGTATTCGGTGAATTAATAAGGTCATCATGCCGATCGCATGATGACCTTATTATATAATAAAGTGAGATTCTTTGAAAGCGCTTATTTTGCAGGAACATTTCTGGCGGCAATGATGTCGACACCAGTTCCGGCAACGTCGGATAAGACCACATCGCCGATCTTAAGCGGTGCATTGACGGTGATATCCTTTAAGGCGTTGACACAGTCGAAAATCCTGCCTTTCGGAATGTCGGAGGCTGTTTTCACGTTTGCCATCGGGTAGATGCCTCCGTTCACCCGGACCGTCGATGTTACGATACGGGTCGGATTCGTAACTTCCTTTCTGGCGTAGGCATCGCCTCTCGGACAGGTATTGCCGGTGACGGCGGTGACGGTAGATCCGTCCATGGTAACTGTGATGGCGCACCCGAGCGGGCAGCCGATACAGGTCAATTCTCTTGTGTTCATGATGATTCCTCCATTCTATTTATGAATTTTCTTCAATGCGGATTGTGATTCTGGACAGATCCGGGAATTCAGCAAGTTTTTTCTTGTCGAGAATTACCTGCTCCATCTCGCCGGGAGCCATAACCGGACGTTTGCGCTTGCTGATTAAGGTGTCATCAAAGTAAGTCGCAATCGAGCAGTTCTTGTATACCGCGCCCACACGGAAGCGGACGGTTAAAGTGTCGTCCATCTCGGTCGGACGGACATATTTCGGAACGGTGTAGCGCACGCCGTCCACCGGGAAAATCTCGACGGATGCGGCATCTTTGCTGGAGCCGTTTTGGATATAAGCGGCGGCATTTTTCCCGGCTGCGGTTGCTTCCTGGGAAACATAGTCCACAAGGTCATGTACATGAAGGACATTTCCACAGGCGAACACGCCGTCGATGCTGGTCTCTAAGCTGTCATTGACGATTGGACCGGAGGTGACAGGATTGATGGCAACGCCTGCGCTGCGGCTCAGTTCGTTCTCCGGGATCAGTCCGCAGGAGAGAAGCAGGGTGTCGCAGGTGTAGCGCTCCTCGGTTCCCGGAATCGGTTTGCGGTCCGGACCGACTTCTGCAATCGTGACAGCCTCGACACGGTTTTTGCCCTCAATGTCGATGACGGTGTGGCTGAGCTTCAACGGGATGCCGAAATCATCCAGACACTGTACAATGTTTCGCTTCAGACCGCCGGAGTAAGGCATCAGTTCGGCAACAACCTTGACTTTCGCGCCTTCCAGCGTCATGCGGCGTGCCATGATCAGACCAATGTCGCCGGAACCTAAGATGACAACTTCGCGGCCCGGCATATAGCCTTCCATGTTGACCAGACGCTGTGCCGTACCTGCGGAAAAAATACCGGCCGGACGATAGCCCGGAATATTTAAGGCACCTCTGGAACGCTCGCGGCAGCCCATGGCGAGAATGACCGCTTTTGCGTGGATCTCAAACATGCCGTCCTCGCGGTTCATGGCGGTTACTTTTTTTGTGATTACGTTTCCGGACGGGGCATCGGCAGCAATGTCCATGACCATGGTATTTAATTTGTACTCGATGCCGCGCTCTGCCACCTGCTCGATGAAGCGGGAAGCGTATTCCGGTCCGGTCAGCTCCTCCTTGAAGGTATGTAAGCCGAAACCGTTGTGGATGCACTGGTTTAAGATACCGCCGAGCTCTTTGTCTCTCTCGATGATTAAGATGCTCTCGATGCCGTGGTCTCTTGCGGATACAGCGGCTGCAAGTCCGGCAGGACCTCCGCCGACGATGACTAAATCATAGTTTTTCATAGTAGAATCCCCCTTTAAATCTCTTTGTTGATGCCGATGACGATATTGCCGCCGACGCCGTTTTTGGTAATATCAAACATACTCATTGGTACTTCTCGCTCTAAGATCTCCATGGTACGCGGGGAGCAGAAACCTGCCTGACAGCGCCCCATGCCGGCTCTTGTGCGGCGTTTTACTCCGTCGAGGGAGCGGGCACCGAGCGGACGGTGAATGGCGTCCATGATCTCGCCCTCGCTGATCATCTCGCAGCGGCAGATGATGTTGCCATATTCCGGATGCTCTTTGATCAGCTGATTGCGCTCCTCCATGGAAAGTGTCTCCGGTCTTAAGATGCCTTTTCTTGTGGAGATAAAATCTGTTTTTTTCGTAAGGGAAAGAAGATCAGCGGCGATACCTGCGACCATCTCTCCGATTGCCGGTGCGGAGGAGAGTCCCGGAGATTCAATGCCGGCTGCGTTGATAAAACCTTTCGCGTCTTCCGCTTCCCCAATGATGAAATCGTTGCCGTCTTCGTGTGCGCGCAGACCTGCAAATGAGGTGATAACCTGGCGCATCGGAACATTTTTGACGCTTAAAGCAGCAGTCTTTGCGAGGGAATCCAGTCCGTCCTGTGTGGTGTTGACTGCTTCCTTATTCGTGACATCCACTGCGGTTGGGCCGACTAAGAGGTTGCCGTGTACGGTAGGAGTGACAAGCACGCCTTTTCCCATTTTGGATGGAAGCTGGAAAATCGTGTGCGATACATGCGTTCCGGCTTCTTTGTCGAGCAGGCAGTATTCGCCTTTGCGGGCGGTAATATGAAGCTTGTGTTCACTTACCATATTGTTAAATTCGTCAGCGTGAACGCCGGCGGCATTGATGATGACCTTCGCCTCAAAGGTTTCCGGTGTATCCGTGTCGGTGTGGATGGTCTCTAACGTGTAACTGCCGTCTTTTTTCCGAATGGAAGTGACTTTGGTATTTAAGAAAAAGGAAACACCGTTGGTGTATGCGTTTTCCGCAAATGCCATGGTCATGTGGAACGGGCAGACGATGCCGCCGGTCGGGGCATACAGACCGCAGGTCACGTCGTCGCTTAAATTCGGCTCCATCTGAAGCAGCTCTTCGCGCTCTAAGATGCGAAGACCAGGTACTCCGTTTTTCTCACCCTTTTCTAAAAGGGCATCAAGACCGCTGCGGTCCTGATCTTTGGTACATACGACGAGGGAACCGTTTCTCTTAAACGGAATGTCGAGGTCTTTTGAGAGGGCATCCATCATCTCGTTGCCGCGGACATTTAACTTTGCCTTTAAGGAACCCGGGGCTGCGTCGAAGCCTGCGTGGATGATGGCACTGTTGGCTTTGGAGGTGCCGTCACAGACATCCTCTTCGCGCTCGATGACACAGACGTTCGCCTGGTATCTGGATAATTCTCTTGCGATTGCACTGCCGATGACTCCGGCACCGATAATTGCTACATCATACATAATACATTCTCCTTTTCTTTGAAATACAAAAAGAGCAAGGCAAACAAAAACGATCTCATCGTCTCTGCTCTTACCTTGCTCATGTCTCTCGGTAATTCTTATGAACTTAACTATATTATAACACGAAATGAACAGGATGCAAGACCTGATTGAAAAAAACAGACATTGCATCTGGCTTTGCAAGAAAGTGCCCCATATCATCACGAATTAGGGTATAATGTGAATAAGCAATGAGCAGTGCAGACAGGAGAAGTGGCGCGTTCTGTGCTGGCGCAGAGAACGCGCCGCTGCAAGTGGCTGATAGTGCAAATGCACGTCAGCGTGAAAAAAACGGAGCGTTTTCACGCGGCACTGCGAAGAAATGCCGGACACCTGCGTGGAAAGGACAACATGTCATGGGAAGAGGAAGAAGCGAGAAGCAGAAACAGAAGCTGCTTTACATGGCGCAGCTTTTATATGGGAGAACGGACGAGGATCATCCTGTGACGACGCAGGAGGTGATCGACTATCTGGAGGCGAACGGAATCCGTTCGGAGCGCAAGACAGTGTACACCGATATGGAGGAACTGGAAGATTTCGGGCTGGATATTATACGGGTGAAGGAGCGACCCGGCGGATATTATCTTGCCAGCCGCAAATTTGAACTGGCGGAGTTAAAACTTCTCGTGGATGCCGTGCAGGCGTCGAAGTTCATCACGACGAAGAAGTCGAGAGAGCTGATTGCCAAGCTGGAGACGCTCTGCGGTAGGGAACAGGCAAAGCAGCTCCACAGGCAGGTCGTGGTGACCAACCGCAGCAAGGCGGTCAATGAAAACATTTATTATAATGTAGATATGATTTACAATGCCATCGCGGAAAATGTGAAGATCCGTTTTCAGTATTTTGAATGGACGGTCAATAAAGAGATGAAACTGCGGCGGGACGGCAGTTACTATGAAGTGAGTCCCTGGCTGCTCTCGTGGGATGACGAAAACTATTATCTGATCGCCTACGACGACAGAAGCCGCGACATCCGCCATTACCGTGTGGATAAAATGCTAAAGATCGAACTTACGGCGGAAAGCAGAGAGGGGAAGGAGCAGTTCGGGAGCTTTGACGTGGCGGCATATTCCCGAAAAACGTTCGGCATGTTCGCGGGGGAGGACGAGACTGTGACCTTAATCTGCGAAGACGCCCTCACGGGAGTCATGATCGACCGTTTCGGCAAGGAGGTCGCGATGCGCCGGTATGATGAGACAAGAATCCGGGTGCGGGTGAGTGTCGCGGTCAGCCGCCAGTTTTTCGGCTGGCTGGCTGGACTTGGCGCGGCAGTGCGGATCGAGTCGCCGGAACCTGTTGTGCGGGAATACCGCGAGTATCTGGAAACTATTTTGAAAACATACGGGGAGCAGGAACTATGAGAGAGCGCACTTATGAGATAAAGATAGAGGGCGTGCCGATCATTGTCACGAAAAAACGGATGAAAAACATGTATCTGCGCATCAGTAAAGAGGACGGTACAGTGCGGATCTCAGCGCCGTATCAGATGAGTGATGCGCGGATTGCGGCATTTGCCAGAGAACGGATCGAATGGATACGGAAATATCAGCAGAAATACAAAGAAGCCGGAGAGCGCCGTTCGGAAAAACAGGAACTGGATGCGGCAGAAATCGCGCGCAGAAAGAAACAGTTAAAGCGTGAGGTGGAGCGTCTTGTGGCAAAATGGGAGCCGGTGATGAGGGTGAAAGTCTCCGGAATCACCATCCGGCAGATGAAGACGAGATGGGGGTCCTGCAATGTGCAGACACATCACATCAACATCAATCTGGCGCTCTTGTCCAAGCCGCCGGAGTGCCTCGAGTATGTCGTGGTACATGAGATGACACATATTCTGGAGGCGAGCCACAATCAGCGCTTCTGGGGATTTATGACGAAGTTTTACCCGGACTGGAAGCGCGTGCGAAAATATCTAAGTGACGAGACTGTGGATTAGCGTGCCGGAAGAAGCGGGGCTGACGGATCAGATAAACTGATTGGTCGCCGGATCGTACTCGTAGTCTATATTTTTTAATGCAGAGATAACCTCTGCGGCATCAATCTGGTAGGTTGCAGCAAATTCTTCCAGCGACGGGTAGTGGTCACGAAGCTGTGTGTTGACAAAGCTTAAGAGCATGACGGGATCTTTGGGAAGTGTATTCATGGTATGGGTTCCTCTTTTCTTAATTTTATGTTAAAATAGCACGGCACACGAGAAATTGCAAGAGGTGAAACGAATGGGACAGAAGATAGACAAGGAAGTATTTGATAAATTTTTTAAAGAGAGTTACTGCACCGTCGAATATGAGACGGTCAAGGAGGAGTTTGAGCGGATCGCATCGATCGGGAACGATCTGTTTACGGGAAGCTATGAGGCGAGAAACCTGAACCGCGAGAACTTTATTTTATATCTGACCAGTGACAGCTATTGTGATTTTGAGGCTGCCGTGCAGGAGGCGATGGATGATCTGAACCCGGAGATTCTGGATGCGGTGATGGATGTGACGGAAGCGCAGGAGGACGGCGATGAGATCACGGAGGTCTACTGGGATACCCAGAGGGAATTGCTGCATGATTTTCTGCTGCGGCTGTACGATGAAGTGATTTCAACATGGAAATAGAACAGAAATGCGAAAAGGAGGACGTCTTATGGCGAAGGCAAGCTGTGACAGCTGTGTATACAATGTGTACGATGAAGATGACGAGACCTACTATTGTGAAGTGGATATGGATGAGGATGATGCGGCGAGACTGATGCAGGGACATTACAGGGAATGTCCGTATTATCAGCTGGACGATGAATATGCGGTGGTAAGACACCAGATGTAAAAAGGGAAGGGCGCAGCTTTAAAGCTGCGCTCCCTTCCTTTTTTATCTATCTTATTTCTCGCTGCATCGGATCGAAGCTTCCACAAAGCCCTTAAAGAGCGGATGTGGACGGTTCGGTCTGGACTTTAACTCCGGATGAGCCTGTGTGGCAACGAACCACGGATGCTCCGGAATCTCGATCATCTCTACGATTCTGCCGTCCGGAGAGGTACCGCAGAGCTTCATGCCGCTCTCGGTGAGAGAAGCGCGGAAGTCGTTGTTGACCTCATAACGGTGTCTGTGTCTCTCATGGATCTCCTCAGCACCGTATACCTCGTATGCCTTGGAGGTCTTGTCCAGAATACACGGATAAGAGCCAAGACGTAAGGTTCCGCCGATGTCCTCGATGCCGTTCTGATCCGGCATGAGTGCGATGACCGGATGCGTGGTGTTTGGATCAAGCTCGATGCTGTGCGCATCGTTGAAGCCGCAGACATGTCTTGCGTACTCGATGATCGCAACCTGCATGCCGAGGCACAGACCAAGGTACGGAATCTGATGCTCACGTGCGTATTTTGCGGCAAGGATCATTCCCTCAACACCGCGGGAACCGAATCCACCCGGTACGAGAATACCGGATACATCGGATAAGATCTCGTCCACGTTCTCTGTTGTGACGTCCTCAGAATCCACCCACTTGATATTCACGGTTGCGCGCTCCGCAATGCCGCCGTGCTTCAACGCCTCCACAACGGAGATATAAGCGTCGTGAAGTGCGGTATATTTTCCAACTAATGCGACAGTCACTTCCTTGTTCGGATGACGGAGTGCGTCGACCATTGCCTCCCAGTCCTTTAAATCCGGTTCCGGACAGTCCAGATGAAGCGCTTCGCAGGCAACCTTGGCGAGATTCTCCTTCTCCATGGCAAGCGGCGCCTCATAGAGATATTCAACGTCAAGATTCTGAAGTACATTGCGGTTCGGCACGTTACAGAACAGCGCGATCTTGTCCTTGAGACTCTGATCGAGCGGATGCTCGGAACGGCAGACGATGATATCCGGCTGGATACCCATTCCCTGCAGCTCTTTGACGCTCGCCTGTGTCGGCTTTGTCTTAAGCTCGCCGGATGCCTTGATATATGGAATCAATGTTACATGAATGAGGATGGCATTCTCGTGCCCTACTTCGTGCTGGAACTGACGGATTGCCTCGAGGAACGGCTGGCTCTCGATGTCGCCGACGGTACCGCCGACTTCAATGATGGCAATGTGTGTCTCCTCGGAAGTAAAGTTCCGGTAAAAGCGGCTCTTGATCTCGTTTGTGATGTGAGGGATGACCTGTACGGTACCTCCGCCGAAATCGCCGCGGCGCTCCTTCTGAAGAACAGACCAGTATACCTTACCGGTTGTAACGTTGGAATTCTTGGTCAGGCTCTCGTCGATGAAACGCTCATAATGTCCTAAGTCCAGGTCTGTTTCTGCACCGTCATCGGTCACAAATACCTCGCCGTGCTGGATCGGGTTCATGGTTCCGGGATCGATGTTGATGTACGGGTCGAATTTCTGCATGGTCACTTTGTAGCCACGGGCTTTTAAAAGTCTTCCCAGAGAAGCAGCCGTGATACCTTTCCCAAGGCCGGAAACGACACCACCGGTGACAAAGACATATTTTACAGGCATAGGGTTTTCCTCCTCATATAAAAGTACAGTTGTGTGAATAATAGTAATACGATCTATATAACCCATACAGTATACAACTAAGTGTCCGGAAAATCCAGCACAATTTCAAAAACACAGAAAATAGTATGCCGGGAAATTTTAGAATTATTTTAGAAATGACAGGAAAACTTCACGAAGAACGTATTGCTTTTAAATTCCATTTTCAATATAATATAGAAGATATACGATAAGAATCCAGACTCTGAACTGGCGGAGCCTGTTGGAAAGGATAAATACTTCAATGGACAATCAGGGATCGAATAACAATTACAATAACGGTAATTCAAACGGAGGGAATAACGGAGACGGCGGCAAAGGGAATCACAATGGTCAGATTTTGATGGCATTTATACTGATTTCACTGATTGCGCTGTTTATTATGAGTCTTGTAACCAATCAGTTCAACCAGATGAGCACGCAGGAGGTGTCTTACTCGGAGTTCCTCGACATGGTGAACGGCACTGGCAAATGGGAAGGCAGAAGCGTGAAGTCAGTGGAGATCGGTTCGTACCAGATCGACATCACACTGAATTCCGATGAGAAAACACCTTACGAGGTGACTTACTACTGCGGGCGTGTGGCGGATGATGAGCTGATTCCGTTACTTAAGGAAAAGGGTGTGGATATCAGCGGAGTGATTCCGGATAACACATCGACCTGGATTTACAGCATCTTAAGCTACCTGATTCCGCTGGTGCTGATCTGGGTTGTGCTCGGCGTGGTGATGCGCCGGATGGGTGGCGGCGCCATGGGCGTCGGCAAGAGCAACGCCAAGGTTTATGTGGAGAAGCAGACCGGCGTGACGTTCAAGGATGTTGCGGGACAGGATGAGGCGAAGGAATCGCTGCAGGAGGTTGTAGATTTCCTGCACAACCCGAAAAAGTACCGCGACATCGGTGCGAAGCTGCCGAAGGGTGCGCTTCTTGTGGGACCTCCGGGAACCGGTAAGACGCTCCTTGCCAAGGCAGTGGCGGGCGAGGCGAAGGTACCGTTTTTTTCGCTGGCAGGTTCGGATTTTGTGGAGATGTTCGTCGGTGTCGGAGCTTCCCGTGTGAGGGATCTGTTTAAGGAAGCACAGAAGCAGGCACCGTGTATCATCTTTATCGATGAGATCGATGCGATCGGTAAGAGCCGTGACACCCGTTACGGCGGCAACGACGAGAGAGAGCAGACATTGAACCAGCTCCTTGCGGAGATGGACGGCTTTGACACGTCCAAGGGAATTCTGATTCTCGCTGCAACCAACCGTCCGGAGGTACTGGACAAGGCGTTGCTCCGTCCGGGACGTTTTGACCGCCGGATCATTGTCGACAAGCCGGATCTGAAGGGGCGTCTGGAGACACTCAAGGTACATTCCAAGGACGTCATGATGGATGAGACCGTGGATCTGGATGCACTGGCACTTGCGACGGCAGGTCTGGTGGGTTCCGATCTTGCCAATATGATCAATGAGGCAGCAATCAATGCCGTCAAGAACGGCAGAAAGTTTGTCAACCAGTCCGATCTGTTTGACGCGTTTGAACTTGTGGCAGTCGGCGGCAAGGAGAAGAAGGATCGCGTGATGAGTGACAAGGAGCGCAAGATCGTGTCCTACCATGAGGTCGGCCACGCGATGGTGACGGCGCTTCAGAAGAACACCGAGCCGGTACAGAAGATCACGATTGTTCCGCGTACGATGGGAGCGCTCGGCTACACGCTGCAGACGCCGGAGGAGGAGAAGTATCTCCAGACCAAGGATGAACTTTTAGCGAAGATTACCACTTACATGGCAGGACGTGCGGCGGAGGTGCTGGTATTCCAGTCGGCAACCAGCGGTGCGGCGAACGATATTGAGCAGGCGACGGCGATTGCCAGGGCAATGGTAACGCAGTACGGTATGTCCGATAAGTTCGGTATGATGTGCCTGGCGACGGTGGAGAACCAGTATCTGGACAACCGCGCAGGACTGATCTGCGGTGAGGACACGGCGGCGCAGATTGATAAGGAGGTACTTGCCATTATCAATCACGCATATGATGAGGCGATACGTCTCCTCACGGAGAACCGGGAGGTGCTCGATCATATCGCAGAATACCTCTACGAGCATGAGACGATTACCGGTAAGGAATTCATGAAGATTTTCCGTGAACTGAAAGGAATCCCGGAGCCGGAGGACGAGGCGGAGAAGAAGACGTTCTTCGAGCAGGCGGAGGAAGCCCGTCAGGAACTCGAGGAGGGAAAAACGGCCGCAGAGAGTCAGAACATGGATGATGTATTGCTGCGCAATACGCAGGATCATGAGGAACAGTAATGTTTGTAATTGAAGAAGAACTTAAAAAACTCCCGGATCAGCCGGGAGTTTATATTATGCATGACAGCCGTGATGCCATTATCTACATTGGCAAGGCGGTCAGTCTGCGCAAGCGGGTGCACCAGTATTTTCAGCCAAGCCATGATGAGGGTATCAAAAAAGCGCAGATGGTAAAACAGATTGCGCGGTTTGAGTATATTGTGACGGATTCCGAACTGGAGGCGCTGGTACTGGAATGTAATCTGATCAAAGAACATCGGCCGAAGTACAACACCATGCTGCGGGACGATAAGACATATCCGTACATCAGAGTGACTCTCGGGGAAGATTTTCCGAGAGTTCTCTTTTCCCGCCAGCAGAAAAAAGACAAATCGCGGTACTTTGGCCCTTACACGAGCGCGGGAGCAGTCAAGGATACGATCGAGTTGGTGAACAAGATCTATCAGCTGCGCACCTGCAACCGGAACCTGCCGCGCGACACGGGAAAGGATCGCCCGTGTCTGAATTATCATATTCATCAGTGCACGGCGCCCTGCCAGGGATATATCACAAAGGAAGCGTACCGTGAGCGCGTGGATGCGGTGGTGGAATTTTTAAATGGCAATTATGCGCCGGTGCTAAAGTCTCTGGAAGAGAAGATGAATACGGCGTCGGCCAATCTGGAATTTGAAAAGGCGATTGAGTACCGGGAGCTTTTAAACAGTGTCAGACAGATCGCACAGAAGCAGAAGATTACGCACACGGACGGCGAGGACAAGGACATTATTGCGCTGGCGGCGGATGACCGCGACGCGGTGGTGCAGGTATTTTTTATCCGTGATGGCAAGCTGATCGGCAGAGACCATTTTTATGTGAAGATCGGAACGGAGGACACCAAAGCCCAGATCCTTACCACATTCTTAAAGCAGTTCTATTCGGGAACGCCGTTTATTCCGAGAGAGATTATGCTGCCGCAGGAGATCGAGGAGCAGGAGGTGCTTGCCGACTGGCTTGGCGAGAAGCGGGGCAGCAAGGTTTACATCCGGGTACCGCAGAAGGGCATGAAAGAAAAGCTGGTGGAACTCGCACAGAAGAATGCCAAGATGGTTCTTGCGCAGGATCGCGAGAAGATCAAGCGCGAGGAAGGCAGGACGATCGGCGCGTTAAAGGAGATTGAACAGCTTTTAGATATGAAAGGATTAAACCGCGTGGAGGCGTACGATATCTCAAATACGAGCGGTTTTGAGTCGGTCGGTTCCATGATTGTGTATGAGAAAGGCAAGCCAAAGCGGAGTGACTACCGGAAGTTCAAGCTGCGGACGGTGTCGGGACCGGATGACTATGCCTCCATGTATGAGGTGCTGACGAGAAGATTTACGCATGGCATGCGTGAGATGGAGGAGATGGAAGAAAAGGACCTGTCGGAGGAGTACGGCAGTTTCACAAGATTTCCGGATCTGATCATGATGGACGGCGGCCGCGGGCAGGTGAACATTGCGCTCAAAGTGCTGGAGGAGCTGCATCTTAATATTCCGGTCTGTGGAATGGTCAAAGATGATAATCACCGCACGCGCGGGCTATACTATCATAATGTAGAGATACCCATCGACCGTGGAAGCGAGGGATTTAAGCTGATTACGCGAATTCAGGACGAGGCGCACCGTTTTGCGATTGAGTACCACCGGTCGCTCCGGAGCAAGGAGCAGGTACATTCCGTGCTGGATGACATTCCGGATATCGGACCGGCAAGGCGCAAGGCGCTGATGAAAAAATATCAGTCGCTGGAGGCAATCCGGGAGGCGACGGAGGAAGACCTCGCACAGACGGACAGCATGAGCCCGCAGGCAGCGCGCTCGGTTTATCGGTTTTTCCGGGAGAAAGAACGGGAAAACCAGCCGTCCGATTAGTTGAAGATTCCATGTGCCTATGGTATAATTTGCACAAAAGTAAATCACATACAAAGGAGCGTAAGGGATGAGTGGTGTTGGTGTAGCAAAAGTGGCGCAGATTCTCGATCTGTGCAATTTTATTCCGCAGATGGAATTAAAAGGACATCGGATCATGATCCGTGATGTCAACCGTCCGGCATTGCAGCTGAGCGGCTATTTCGAGCATTTTGAGCAGTCTCGTGTGCAGATCATTGGTACCGTGGAATACACGTATCTGCAACAGCTGGATGAGAAGAAAAAAGAAGCGATCTACCGGGAGTTTATGGCTTACGATATTCCGTGCGTCATTTTCTGCCGTGATTTAAAGCCGGACGAGATGTTCCTCAAAATTGCGGAGGAGAGCAATCTGCCGGTATTCGGAACCAAGCGAAGCACATCCGAGTTCATGGCGGAGCTGATCTACTGCCTGAGCGAGCAGCTGGCACCGTGCATCACCATTCACGGCGTGCTTGTAGATGTCTACGGCGAGGGACTTCTGATTATGGGAGAGAGCGGCATCGGTAAGAGCGAGGCGGCACTCGAGCTTGTGCGCAGAGGACATCGCCTGGTAACCGATGATGTCGTGGAGATCCGCAAGATCAACGAGCATACGCTGATCGGTACTTCACCGGACATCACACGTTACTTTATCGAGCTGCGCGGAATCGGCATCATTGACGTGAAGACGCTGTTCGGTGTCGAGGGCGTCAAGGAGAAGCAGCAGATCGATCTGGTCATCAAGCTGGAAGACTGGAAGAAGGATAACGAGTATGACCGTCTGGGACTTGAGGAGGAGTACACAGAGTTCCTCGGCAATAAAGTCGTATGTCATTCGCTTCCGATCCGCGCCGGACGTAACCTTGCAGTCATCTGTGAGGCGGCGGCAGTCAACCACAGACAGAAGAAGATGGGTTACAATGCCGCACAGGAGCTGTACCGCCGTGTACAGGAGAACCTGACGAAGAAGTCCGACGATGAGGAAGACGAATAGATCAATATAGGTTAGGAGAAACAACAGCAATGGAAAGAATGAACGCATGGGAGAAATACCCGGAAGGAAAAAAGAGAAACGAAGTTTTTGATTTTGCAGAGGAGTACCGTAAGTTTTTGTCAGACTGCAAGACGGAGCGCGAGTGCGTCACCTATTTTGCACAGAAAGCAGAGAAGGCGGGATTTGTAAATCTGGATACCGTGCTGGAGAAGGGTACAAAGCTTGCAGCCGGAGATAAAGTATATGCAAACAATATGGGAAAAGGACTTGCCCTGTTCGTAATCGGTGAGAAGAGCATGGAGCACGGCATGAATATTCTCGGCGCACATATTGATTCCCCGCGCATGGACTTAAAGCAGGACCCGCTGTATGAAGACACGGATTTCGCGATGCTGGATACCCACTATTACGGCGGTATCAAGAAGTACCAGTGGGTGACACTGCCGCTGGCTCTGCACGGCGTCATTGCGAAAAAGGACGGCACCGTGGTCAAAGTGAGTGTCGGAGACAAGCCGGGTGATCCGGTATTCGGCGTGAGCGATCTTTTGATCCACCTTTCCGGAGAGCAGATGGAGAAAAAGGCAGCCAAGGTCATTGAGGGAGAAAACCTCGATCTGATCATCGGCAGCATTCCAGCGGAAGCGGATGAAAAAGACGACGTCAAGGAAAAAGTAAAAGCCAATATCATGAAGATCCTTGCAAAGGAATATGATATAGAGGAAGAGGATTTCCTCTCTGCGGAGATTGAGGTCGTACCGGCCGGCGAAGCGAGAGACTACGGCTTTGACAGAAGCATGATTATGGGCTACGGACACGATGACAGAGTGTGCGCATATCCTTCCTTTGAGGCGATTGCGGCGATGGAGAAGCCGGAGATCACAAGTGTATGCCTTCTGGTAGACAAGGAAGAGATCGGAAGTGTCGGTGCGAGCGGTATGCAGTCCCGTTTCTTCGAGAATACGGTCGCAGAGGTGATGAATGCGGTAGGAACGTATTCTGAACTGGCACTCAGACGTGCACTGAAGAACTCGAGCGTTCTCTCTTCGGATGTATCGGCGGCATTTGACCCGAACTTCCCGTCCGTGATGACGAAGCGCAACGCAGCATATTTTGGAAGAGGACTTGTGTTTAACAAATATACCGGAGCCAGAGGCAAATCCGGATCGAACGATGCGAATGCAGAGTACGTGGGAGCACTCCGCGCGATCATGGACCGCAACGAGGTGGCATTCCAGACGGCAGAACTCGGCAAGGTAGACCAGGGCGGCGGCGGAACGATCGCCTACATTCTTGCCAACTATGGCATGCGTGTGATTGACAGCGGTGTGGCAGTGCTGAACATGCATGCACCGTGGGAGATCATCAGCAAGGTGGATCTGTATGAGGCATATCGCGGCTATATTGCATTTTTAAAGGAACAGGCATGAAACAACAGTTATTGGATACGTTAGAACAGATCGCAGGAAAAGAAAATATTCATCCGAACGAGCCGATGAGCCGCCACACGACCTTTCGTGTGGGCGGTCCGGCGGATGTGCTGGTGACGCCGGAAGCGGGGAAGCTTGCAGCAGTTACCGGTGCATGCCGGGAGGCGGGAGAGCCGTATTACATTGTCGGAAACGGCAGTAACCTCCTCGTGGGAGACGGCGGCATCCGTGGGGTGGTCATTCTTACCAGAGACGGGATGGATGAGATTTCGGCAGACGGCGTGCGGATTACGGCGGGAGCGGGAGCACTCCTGTCACGCACGGCGTCGCTTGCTGCGTCACATGCGCTGACCGGGATGGAATTTGCAGCCGGGATTCCGGGAACGATCGGCGGTGCAGTTGTGATGAATGCTGGAGCTTACGGCGGAGAGATGCGGGACATCATAGAGACTGTGACTGTGCTCGATGAGACGGGAGCACAGCATGTGCTGTCCGTGGAGGAGCTGGAGCTTGGCTACCGCACGAGCTGTATTTTAAAGAGGCACTATATTGTCACACAGGCGGTATTGAAGCTTGCAGCGGGAGAGGAGCAGGCCATCCGGGCACGGATGAAGGAACTTGCCACGCAGCGCGCCGAAAAGCAGCCGCTCGAATATCCGAGTGCGGGAAGCACATTTAAACGGCCGGAGGGATATTTTGCCGGAAAGCTGATCATGGATGCGGGATTGCGCGGATACCGGGTCGGCGGAGCACAGGTATCGCAGAAACACTGCGGATTTGTGGTCAACACAGGGAATGCGACCGCACAGGATGTGAGGACGCTGATTGCGGATGTGAGCGCAGAGGTGGACAGACAGTTTCAGGTGAAGCTGGAACCGGAGATTAAGATGCTTGGCGAATTTTAGACCAATGGACAAAGATAACAGCAGGATACGCAGGAATGGAGAGTGACTGGCATGAAGTTCGTGATTTTGACCGGAATGTCCGGGGCCGGAAAAAGTACGGCAATTAAGATGATGGAAGATATCGGATACTACTGTGTGGATAATCTTCCGATTGCATTGCTTGAAAAGTTCGTGGAGCTGTCGAGCCTGCAGGAAAATGCAGAACTGCAGAAAGTGGCGGTCGGTATTGACATCCGGAACGGCCAGGCACTGGAAGAGATACGCGACGTGCTTGCGCGGATCAAAAAAAAGAAGGTTCACTACGAGATTCTGTTTCTGGATGCAGAGGATTCTGTATTGGTCAAGCGCTACAAGGAGACCAGAAGAAACCATCCGCTGTCCGGCGGAGACCGGGTGGACAAGGGCATTGAAGAAGAGAGAAAGCGTCTGGCGTTTTTGAAAGAGAGCGCAGACTATATTATAGATACCAGCCAGCTTCTGACCAGGGAGCTGAAAGCGGAGCTGGATAAGATTTTTGTGCAGAATCAGGACTATAAGAATCTGTTTATCACGATTCTGTCGTTTGGATTTAAGTACGGGATCCCGGCGGACTCCGATCTGGTCTTTGACGTGCGTTTCCTGCCGAATCCGTATTATGTGGAAGGATTGCGGGCGAAGACGGGCAATGACAAGGAGATCCAGGATTATGTGTTCCAGTATGAGGAGGCACATACGTTTTTGGACAAGCTCGAGGATATGCTGAATTTCCTGATTCCGAATTATATTGCAGAAGGGAAGAACCAGCTTGTAATTTCCATCGGCTGTACCGGAGGAAAGCACCGTTCGGTCACACTCGCCAATGCGTTGTATGAACGGCTTTCCGGACAGAAGGGATACGGACTGAAAATAGAACACCGTGACATCGGTAAAGACGCGCTCCGCGGGAAATAGACTCCGCAGACAAAGGGCAGAGCCGATGGACGCGGGGGACGGTTGGAGTAAGCTATGTCATTTTCAAGTGAGGTAAAAACGGAACTGGCAAAACATCTGGGAAAGAGCAGACATTGCCAGATTGCAGAGCTGGCGGCGCTGATTGCGTTTGAGGGAAGGATTCCTGCGGCAGAGTCGGAGAACCGGCTGCTGATGCAAAAATATCAGCTGCTGTTAGCAGAACTGTTTCATATAGAAGAAATCCATACCGCAGAGGAGGCGCGCAGCGTTTTTTCCACGGTTAAGATGTACAACGATGCCACGGGGGAGGCGGAGCCGGAAGATACAGTCAAGGGACTCCTCATTCAGCAGAGCTGCTGCAAGAGGGCGTACATAAGAGGGGCGTTTCTGGCGGGAGGATCGATCAGCGATCCCAACAAATCCTACCATTTTGAGATTGTATGCCGCAGTATCCCACAGGCCGAACAGCTTCGGGATGTAATCAACAGCTTTGACATGGACGCCAAGATTGTGGCACGCAAAAAATATCAGGTTGTGTACTTGAAGGAAGGCTCGCAGATTGTAGATATTCTAAACATTATGGAGGCGCATGTTGCGCTCATGAATCTGGAGAATGTGCGGATTCTGAAGGAAATGCGTAATTCGGTGAACCGCAAGGTGAACTGCGAGACAGCGAATATCAGCAAGACGGTAAACGCTGCAGTCAAACAGCTTGCGGACATTGAATATATAAGAGAGACGGCCGGCTTGTCATATCTGCCGGAGAATCTCAAAGAGATGGCACTGCTTCGGCTGGAATACCCGGATGCGCCGCTTGCAGAACTGGGAACCTACCTGAATCCTCCTGTGGGAAAATCAGGTGTGAATCACAGGCTTCGCAGAATCAGCGAGATGGCAGACAGCCTCCGGCAGCAGACAGTGTAAGGTGTAAGTTAAAAAGCGAGGATGGGAGGATGCAATGAAAAAGAGTGTGGTAGTAAAGATGCAGCAGGATTTTGAGGCAAGACCGATCGCAAATCTCGTGCAGGTGGCAAACCGGTATGAAAGCAAAATCTATCTGGAACATGGTGACAGCCGTGTCAATGCGAAGAGCATTATGGGGATGATGAGTCTGGCGTTGTTAAACGGTGAGGAGATTCTTGTGGATGCAGAGGGAGCGGACGAAGCGGAAGCCGTTGCAGCGATTGAGGAATTCCTCGTCTCATAGAAAGAAATAAGATAAGGGTGTATAAATAATGGGTACAAAGAAAAAGTTACTGTTTGTGTTTAATCCGTTTTCTGGTAAGGCACAGATCAAGAATCAGCTGTTGGATATTGTGGATGTGATGGTGAAGGCGGATTATGAGGTCACCATCTATCCGACACAGGCACAGGGAGATGCGATACATAAGATCGAGACGGAAGCCGGCGATTATGATCTCGTTGTGTGCAGCGGCGGGGACGGTACACTGGATGAAGTGGTGACGGGGATGATGCACCGTGAGAAAAAGGTACCACTCGGCTATATTGCAGCGGGCAGCACGAATGATTTTGCCACATCGCTCGGCATTCCGAAAAATATGGTCAAGGCGGCGGAGACAGCCGTTGCAGGACGGGTGTTCCCGTGCGACATCGGGGCGTTTAACGGGGACTTTTTCGTATATGTGGCGGCGTTCGGACTGTTTACGGAAGTTTCCTACAAGACGAGCCAGGAGTGGAAGAATGTGCTCGGACACGCGGCTTACATCTTAGAGGGCGCGAAGTGCCTGCATGATATCCCGTCGTTCCTCATGCAGGTAGAGTATGACAATGTGCGTCTTCAGGACGAGTTCATCTACGGGATGATCAGCAACTCCACCTCTGTGGGCGGATTTAAGGGGATGACCGGAAAGGACGTCCTGCTGGATGATGGAGTCTTCGAGGTCACACTCATCAAAAAGCCGAAGAACCCGATCGAGTTAAACGAGATCATCGCATCGTTGATCAATCTTGTGGACGATACGGACATGATTTATTCGTTTAAGACCAGCGAGGTGCGGTTCACGGCGAAGAATACGATTCCGTGGACGCTGGACGGGGAATTCGGCGGCGACCATGAGGAGGTTGTGGTGAAGAACCTGTGCAGGGCGGTCGAGATTATGGTGCCGCAGGGCGAGTGAGAGCCCTTGCAGGGAAGTATGTTTTGTTAAAAATTTAACTTTATTTTTTACAGGAAGTAATATATAATAGCGGTAGGGTAAAAACAACTGCCGCATTGCGGCAAATTGATTAAGTTATGGAGGAATTCATTATGTTAGTATCTGCAAAAGAAATGTTAGAAAAAGCAAAAGCTGGTCACTATGCAGTAGGTCAGTTCAACATCAACAACCTTGAGTGGACAAAGTCTGTTCTCCTGACAGCAGAAGAGTTACAGTCTCCGGTAATCCTTGGTGTTTCCGAGGGCGCTGGTAAGTATATGACCGGTTTCGGTACAGTTGCAGCGATGGTAAAGGCAATGCATGATGAGCTCGGTATCACAGTTCCGGTTGCACTTCATCTGGATCATGGTACATACGAAGGATGCTACAAGTGCATCAAGGCTGGATTCACATCCATCATGTTCGACGGTTCCCACTATCCGATCGACGAGAACGTTGAGAAGACCAAGGAGCTGGTTCAGGTTGCACATGCAATGGGAATGTCCATCGAGGCTGAGGTTGGTTCCATCGGCGGCGAGGAAGACGGCGTTGTCGGCATGGGCGAGTGCGCAGATCCGGACGAGTGCAAGCGTGTAGCTGATCTTGGTGTAGATATGCTTGCAGCAGGTATCGGTAACATTCATGGAAAATATCCGGCAAACTGGAAGGGCTTAAGCTTTGAGACTCTGGATGCAATCCAGCAGAAGACAGGCGTTATGCCGTTAGTTCTTCACGGTGGTACAGGTATCCCGGCTGACATGATCAAGAAAGCAATCTCTCTCGGTGTTGCAAAGATCAACGTAAACACAGAGTGCCAGTTATCTTTCGCAGATGCTACACGTAAATATATCGAGGCTGGCAAGGATCTGGAAGGCAAGGGCTTTGACCCGCGTAAACTTCTTGCTCCTGGCGCAGAGGCAATCAAGGCAACTGTAAAAGAGAAGATGGAGCTGTTCGGTTCCGTAGGTAAGGCAAACGACTAATTCTTTTTTGAAGAAAGTTATTTTGTCGGACAACAGAATTTTTTCACAATAATTTGACAAGAACTTTATTATTTTTGTCAGAAGTGTAAAAATTAAAAATATATAAAGTTTTCGCTTGCATTTCGTTTTAAAAAGTATTATCTTAATACCAACAAAACAATGTGAGCGATGAACAAGGGTGTTCCAATAGACTTGGAATGCCCTTTTTTCTGTATACAGAACTTTACATGAAGTTCTGGTTGAAATCCGACAGGAAATCGCGTACATTAGAATAAGCAAGTCTGGTCTTAGGGGATTGGATTAGTGAGAAGAAAGGATGTAGAAGATGAGCGAAACAGGATACCTTAATGCAGCAGAGATTTTCGGTGAAAACGTATTCAACGATGCAGTAATGCAGGAACGTCTTCCGAAGAAAGTCTACAAGAAGTTAAAGGAAGTAATCAACGAGGGAAAAGAACTGGATCTCGAGACAGCGGATGTTGTCGCGCATGAGATGAAAGAGTGGGCGATTGAAAAAGGCGCTACCCATTACACACACTGGTTCCAGCCGCTGACAGGCGTGACCGCAGAGAAGCACGATGCATTTATCACAGCTCCGATGGAGAATGGTAAAGTGCTGATGAGCTTTTCCGGTAAGGAATTGATCAAGGGCGAGCCGGATGCTTCTTCTTTCCCGTCAGGAGGTCTTAGAGCAACATTTGAAGCCAGAGGCTATACCGCATGGGATTGTACATCACCGGCATTCGTGAGACAGGATGCAGCAGGTGCAACCCTTTGTATTCCAACCGCGTTCTGTTCTTACACAGGTGAGGCGCTTGACCAGAAGACGCCGCTTCTCCGCTCTATGGAAGCAATCAATGAGCAGTCACTTCGCTTATTAAAATTATTCGGAAATACTACATCAAAGAAAGTAACACCGTCCGTTGGACCGGAGCAGGAATACTTTATCGTAGACCGCGAGAAGTATTTACAGAGAAAGGATCTCATCTTTACCGGACGTACCTTATTCGGAGCAATGCCGCCGAAGGGACAGGAGATGGACGATCACTATTTCGGATCGATTCGTGAGCGCATCGGTGCGTACATGAAGGACGTCAACGAGGAACTCTGGAAGCTTGGCGTTACGGCAAAGACACAGCACAACGAGGTGGCCCCGGCACAGCATGAGCTTGCTCCGATCTACGCAGAGGCGAACGTGGCAGTCGATCACAACCAGCTCGTTATGGAGACATTGAAGAAAGTTGCCGGCCGTCATGGTTTACAGTGTCTGCTTCATGAGAAGCCATTCGCAGGTGTGAACGGTTCCGGTAAGCACAACAACTGGTCGATCACGACAGACGATGGCATCAACCTCTTAGAGCCGGGCAAGACACCGCATGAGAACATCCAGTTCCTGTTAGTCCTTACCTGCATCTTAAAAGCAGTAGATAGGCATGCAGATCTCTTGAGAGAGGCAGCAGCAGATGTCGGAAACGATCACAGATTAGGAGCAAACGAGGCACCGCCAGCAATCGTATCCATATATCTTGGTGAGCAGCTGCAGGATGTGCTTTCACAGCTGATCAGCACTGGTGAGGCAACACACAGTATCTCCGGCAAGAAGTTAGAGACCGGTGTTAAGACGCTTCCGGATTTCATGAAGGATGCAACCGACCGTAACCGTACATCACCGTTTGCGTTCACGGGCAATAAATTCGAGTTCCGTATGGTAGGTTCCCAGGATTCCATCGCCCAGTCGAACGTGGTACTCAACACGATCGTGGCAGAGGCATTTGCAGAGGCATGCGACGTCTTAGAGAAGGCAGATGACTTTGACATGGCAGTACATGATCTGATCAAGGAGTATGCAACCGAGCATCAGAGAATCGTATTCAACGGCAACGGATATTCAGACGAGTGGGTAGCAGAGGCAGAGAAGCGCGGTCTTCCGAACATCCGCTCCATGGTAGATGCGATCCCGGCACTCAACACAGAGAAGGCAGTGACACTGTTTGAGAAGTTCAGGGTATTTACCAAGGCTGAGCTGGATTCCCGTGTGGAGATCGAGTATGAGACCTACGCAAAAGAGATCAATATCGAGGCAAAGGCAATGATCGACATTGCTGCAAAGCAGATCATTCCGGCAGTTATCAAATATACAACGGTACTGGCACAGTCCATCAATGCCGTAAAGAGTGCATGCGGCGCAGATATCAGCGCGCAGACAGAGATCCTCACAGAGGTATCCGATCTTCTGGCAGACGCACAGAATGCTCTCGACAAGTTAAAGGATGTGACAGAGAAAGCATCTGCAATGGATGAGGGCAGAGAGCAGGCTGTATACTACAGAGATACGGTAAAGACAGCGATGGATGAACTCAGAGCGCCGGTAGATAAGCTCGAGATGTTAGTTGATAAGTCAATGTGGCCGATGCCGTCCTATGGAGATTTGATTTTCGAGGTATAGTTGCTACCATCAACCTCCTAAATAAAAAATCCCCTCTAAAGGGAGAAAAAACTCCCCGAAAGGGGAGGATTGCCAGGTGACAACCGTCACCTGGCAGATTATGAAAAAGTTTTGTGGGTAGTAACAAATACTGATAACTATCATTTGTATGGTTATAGTATATGGAGCAGAAATGAAAATTTCATGTTTACAGGATGAAAGATTTTTGAATCTTAAATGAATAAACTGTGAACAGCAGAGGGATGGGAGCAGCGCTTTCGCTAAAACTGAATATAAAGGAGGAGCTTGGCATGAAAAAACTGGAAATTATTATTAAGCCGGAAAAACTGGAAGACTTAAAGGGCGTGCTGGATACCGAGGAAGTAAACGGTTTGAATATCGTCAACAGCATGGGCTATGGTAACCAGAAGGGAATTATTAAGAACTACCGCGGTGCAGAGTATTCCGTGAATCTGCTTCCGAAGATCAAAGTCGAGACGGTTGTGGCAGACGAAGTTGCACCGAAGCTGATTGATAAGATCGTAGATGAGATTAACACCGGACATTTCGGAGATGGTAAGATCTTCGTGTATGATGTCGAAGATGCAATCCGTATTCGTACAGGTGAGCATGGCACGAAAGCATTGTAAGCCTGTTTAAGGAGTGCTGTTATAGGAGGAATTGAGGAGCCTGCTATAGGAGCGATGAAGGAGCACTACAGATTATTATGAAAAAATCAAATATTGTAACATATTATCAAAGGGGATAATAGAGAACACAGGAATGTCTGTGCTCGCTGTTATCCTCTTTTTTTGCAGGAGGATAAGCTTATGGATATGAGTGTATGGTTCCTTATGGGAGCAGCGTTAGTCTTTTTTATGCAATGTGGATTCGCCATGGTAGAGGCAGGATTTACGAGAGCAAAGAACGTCGGAAATATCACGATGAAGAACCTGATGGATTTCTGTATCGGAACCGTGGCGTTTTATCTGCTCGGTTACAACCTTTTGTGCGGCGATGGAAAATTTGTCGGCTGGGGACTGAACCCGTTTACGAATTTCGGCGAGACCGACTGGTCGGCGTTTGTGTTTAACCTGGTATTTTGTGCAACCGCTGCAACGATTGTATCCGGTGCCATGGCAGAGAGAACAAAGTTCATTACCTACTGTATCTACAGTTTTATCATCAGCTTATGTGTGTACCCGATCGAAGCTCACTGGGTATGGGGTGGTACACCGTGGCTGACCGACATGGGATTTACAGATTTCGCGGGCTCTGCCTGCATCCATATGGTTGGCGGTATCACTGCTTTCATCGGTGCGGCAATGTTGGGACCGCGTATTGGAAAATATGACAAGAACGGCAAGCCGAAGCCTATTCTCGGTCACAACCTGTTGATCGGTGCCCTTGGCGTATTTATTCTCTGGTTCGGCTGGTACGGCTTCAACGGCGCAGCAGCAACCGACACCATGCAGCTGTCACAGATTTTTGCGACCACAACGATTGCACCGGCAGTTGCAACCGTAACCGCAATGCTTTATACCTGGATCAGAAACGGAAAACCGGATGTGTCCATGTCCTTAAACGGTTCGCTGGCAGGCCTTGTGGCAATCACAGCCGGATGCTCGAACGTAGATGCAATCGGAGCTTTTATTATCGGAGCAGTCGCAGGTGTGCTTGTCTGCGTGGCAGTATACTTTATTGAGGATAAACTGAAAGTAGATGATCCGGTCGGTGCAGTGGCAGTACACGGCTGCAACGGTATCTGGGGTACCCTCGCGGTAGGATTCTTTGATTACAAGGATGGACTGTTCTACGGCGGCGGTGTACATCACCTTGCCATCCAGTGCCTGGGAATCCTCTGCATCGCAGGATGGACGATCATCACAATGACAATCGTGTTTACCGTATTAAAGAAAACGATCGGTCTCAGAGTCACCGCAGAGGAGGAGATCGAGGGTCTTGACTCGACAGAGCATGGATTAGAGTCCGGCTATCCGGATTTCGTATCCAGAGAGTTACACTAATATGCACTAATCTAATTTGATTAGATTGGTGAATCTAATCCCCTTAGTTAGTATATACATCAACGCGGGAACGCCCGGCAGATTGCCAGGCGCTTTCGCGTTTTTGTCTGTAAAGTCCATAAATTGTGATTGTATAGTAAATACGAAGAAAAAATCTGCGAAGGCAGTTTTGCGGATAGAATATCTGAGGGAGAAAGTGGAGAAGAAGTCTATTGAATAGTTGGGGACATTCCATTATAATTCAAGATAAGAAAATAAACGAAAAGTAGTGTGGGAAATATCAGCAGATATAGGGTTGGAAAAATAATTTGAGACCTGTGGAAGAAGTAAAGGCAACGACATAGGAGGAATGTGATATGGGACAGGACTATACAAAGCATAATCTGCTGTTCATCAGCAAGTATCCCGAGATCATTCATGAATTTACAGATGCGATGAAGGATCGGGATATTGAGATTGAGACGGCGATAAACGGCATAGAGGCGGCGGCAAAGATCAAGAAAAAGAATTACGACATCGTGATAACGGGACTATCCTTGGAGGGGTACAACGGGGAGCAGATCATAACGTATCTGAACAAGACGGCACCCAGTACCGTTTGTATCATCTATACGACCACAATCAGTTCGGCGCAGCTTCATTTCTTCATCAACGAGCGGAATGTATTCCGTGTATTTTTACGTCCGGTAGACTTCCGTGGAGTATTCTGGGAGGCGCTTGAGGAGGCGTATGAATATCATGCCGTGCAGGTCAAAAATGAGGAGGATACAGGCGCGCGGAGACAGGAGCAGGAAAAGCAGGAGCGCGAGATTGAGATCATGGATCAGCGCATGCGCAGTCAGCGCCAGGCCAGAGAGACGACGAACCGTTATATGAAGCGGCTGGCAGGACTTACGATCAAAGAATACACGCCGGCGGCACTCAGCGCGGAGGCCAGAGGGCATCTGGAGCGTATTGAGGCGAGAACCATCGATTTTTGCAGTGAGCAGGGAGAACATGCAGCGGAATCGCTGGACAAGGCGGAGGAGGTACTGCAGACGGTAAGATCCTTTACAGAGAATTAAAACATGACAGATAAAAAAGATGCGCCCGGGTTTTGAGAGTTTCAAAACCCGGGCGCATCTTTTTATTGACTGCCGTCGGCGTTGTCGCCGGTATTCTCAGCAGAGCCGCCGGTATTGTCACCGGTGGTCTGATCCTCACCCGTCGATGTGCCGCTGTCACCCGGGGAGGTGCTGTTGTCTGTGGTTCCGGTATTGGTATCCTGCGACGGGAGATCCGTCACGCCCGGAACAGGTGTGTACGGCGTCGACTCATACGGTGTGGACGGTGCATTGTGCATCGTACAGGTATTGGCGAGAGCCTCTTCGGTCAGAAGATAAGGAGCATCCTCTGTGTTCGCAGAGCCGCCAATCACGTATACGCCGGTTGCGTAGGTGTTCGGACAATTTGCGCCGGCGAGCTGTCCGGAATCCGCACAGATGTTGGCCAGAATATGGTGGTCACAGTAATCGGTCGGTGCCGTGCCGGTTGCAAAATATTCGGTATATGCCATGTTGCCGCGCGGATCGTTCGTACATACGCCGTCGATGGCAAGCTTTCCGGATTCTTTGCAGACGGTAGCAGTGACGATGCCGTCCGGTTTTTCAAAGTCCGCATAAGGAAGATCCTCGTGAATCCGGCTCATGACCGCTTTCCAGATCTTCTTCGGATAGGTGGTCTGTCCGCTGTTCTGAACCGCATTGTCGTCGTAACCGCCCCATACCACGCAGGTGTAATAAGGTGTGAATCCGGCAAACAGGGCATCACGGTTCTTGGTGGTGGTACCGGATTTTCCTGCCTGCGCCATACTGCTTCCGAAGTAGGCCGGCGTACCGGTTCCCTGTGTCATGACGTCCTTCATGGCGTCGGTCAGAAGCCATGCAGTGGTCTCCTTCAGGACGGTGTGCGATTCCGGTGCCGTATTGTCAAGCAGTACATTTCCGTCATGATCCAGAATTCTTGTATAGAATTTTGGCTTGATGTAGGTTCCACTGTTGGCGATGGTGGCGTAAGCGGCGGTCAGCTCCAGGTTGGTGACACCGTTGGTGAGACCTCCGAGTGCCAGTGTCTCGTTGCCGCTCTCGTCGATGCCGACGGTGGTAAAACCAAAGTTGCGGATGTAATCGTAACCCAGGGAAGGACCGATCTGCGCCAGCGTCTTAACCGCTACGACGTTGATGGAATCAATGATACCTTCGCGCAGTGTGGTGAAACCGCGGTAGCGCTTGTCGTAGTTATTGACCGCTCCGCCCTGTCCGGAACCGTAATTGTACGGCGCATCATCCTGGACATCGGCAAGTGTGAGACCTCCCGCGTCCAGTGCAGGTGCATAGGCAGCGATAATCTTAAAGGTGGAACCCGGCTGTCTTGTGGTGTCCGTTGCACGGTTTAACGTCTTGTTGGCCGTCTTGTCGCCGCGTCCGCCGACGAGTGCCTTCACTTCTCCTGTGGACTGATCCATGACGGTTAAAGCAGCCTGCGGTTGGACGGTAAAGGTAAGCGTCTCGCTGCCGTCCACAACGACGTCGCCGTCCTGCATAAGATCCGTCTTATACTGCTCGATCGCTGCGCGGGCGTCATCCTCGCTGGCAAAGTTGATGCTGTAGTTCTTGTTTGACTTCTGATAATAGGAAAGCATCGTCTGCTGGCTGTAATTTGAGATGGTGCCGTCCGGGGACTGGATCGATACGCGGTAGGAGAAGGATACCTTCGGATCGGTCGGGTAGTTCTCCAGATTGTTGACCTCTTCATCGCAGATATTCTGGATATCCGGGTCCTGCGTGGACTCGATGGTAAGTCCGCCCTGATAGAGAGCTTTGTAAGCCTGCGTCTCCGTGTAGCCCAGACGGTCGATCATATCCTGAACGATCTGATCCGTCATTTCATCTACAAAATAGGAATTGATATTCTCATCCTGCGACTCTACATTGACGACCTGAATCCGGTCATACACATTGTCCGCAACGGCCTCGTCGTACTCACTCTGTGAGATGTAGCCCTGGTCAAGCATGTTGTTCAAGACCTTCTGACGGCGTTCCTTGTTGTGATCCGGGTGTGTGATCGGGTTGTAGTAGCTCGGGCTCTGGGTAATCGCCGCGAGCACGGCACATTCGGAAAGCGTCAGATCCGAGACATCTTTTCCGAAATAGCGCTCCGATGCGACGCCGACGCCCAGCGTATTCTGACCGAGGTTGATTGCGTTTAAGTAATTTTCCAGAATCCAGTCCTTGTCCACAACCTTTTCCAGCTGGAGAGCCAGGTACTGTTCCTGGAATTTTCGCTCGAACTTGTCCGCCATTGACTGTTCGCTTGTCCACTGGGTAAACACGGTATTTTTGAGCAGCTGCTGTGTGATGGTACTTGCGCCTTCCGAAAAATGAAAACCGGATGCGACGCCTTTTAATCCTGCACGCAGAATACCCTGCAGATCGATACCGTTGTGATCGTAAAAACGCTCATCCTCGATCGCAACAAAAGCATGCTGCAGATTGATCGGAATCTCGTTGATCGTCACGTATTTACGGTTGGAACCGGATGCAACGAGCGTTGCGGTCTGGTTGCCCTGGTTGTCCAACACGGTCGTAAGGTATCCAGTCGGGGTTGCATCAATATCTTCGATTGATGGAGCGGAAGCAATAATTCCGGAGATCACTCCGAACGCGGAGCATCCGCCGACAATCACGACTGCAAAAAAGCATATAAGCAATGCCTTACAAAAAATTACGTTGAATTTTTTGCGAATCATGGTACCCTTGGAAGCAAGTTCATGCTCGCGCTTCCGAGTACGTTTCTTTCCATAATTCATAGTAGGCCTCCTTTTCTGATTCACCATCAATGTATTATACCAAAGAACTGTGTCAGAATAAAGAAAAAACTGAAAATACGGACATTCTTCACAGTTTCTTAAGGATTCGTATTGCAAAAAAGAAAGCTGCCGTGTTACTATTTGAAAAGAGTGGAAAGCGAAGGGAAAGGACCCGGGTGGCGGGATTGTGGATCATATGAAGACAGTGTATATCGGCGGCGAGGGTGAGATTGTAGAAAAGAAGTCCAGATTTATAGCGACGGTCCGGCCGGTTGCCTCGGAGGAGGAGGCGGTGGCATTCATCGCGGAGATGAAGAAAAAATACTGGGACGCCAGACACAACTGTTCCGCATTTGTGATCGGAGACCGGCAGGAGTTAAGCCGCTGTTCGGATGACGGTGAGCCGGCGCAGACGGCGGGCAGACCGATGCTTGATGTGCTGCTGCGGGAGGAGATTCACAACGTGGCGGTCGTGGTTACACGGTATTTCGGCGGCGTGCTGCTCGGCACCGGCGGTCTGGTGCGGGCGTATCAGGGAGCCGTGCAGGCGGGGCTTGCGTCGAGTACCATTATAGATAAGAAGGAAGGCATACAGCTTACGGTAGGCACGGACTATACCGGGCTTGGAAAGCTGCAGTATCTGATCGCGCAGCAGAACCTCACGCTGATCGACACTGTGTATACAGAAAAAGTGGAACTTCAGCTTATGGTTCCGGCAGAACAGCAGCAGGAAGTCGAAAAAGAAATCGTGGAGGCGACGAACGGAAGCGCCCGGATTTCCTGGGGCGAGAAGGTGCTGTACGCACTCGTAGACAAAAAAATCGAAATTTTTGAAAAAAACACTTGATTTTTTCTGCCGACCTGTTATAATAGCTTTTGTTGACAGCACTTAGGGCTATCGCCAAATGGTAAGGCAACGGACTCTGACTCCGTCATTTCAAGGTTCGAATCCTTGTAGCCCTGCTTCTAAGACCTCATGAACGATGTTCATGAGGTCTTTTCTTTATCCGGCATCTGCGTCCCATCATTGAAAAACCTGTCCCCCTGTGTTACTATTACTACGATAATAACAGACACAGGCATTGAAAGAAGGGACTCCATGTATCAGTTTGAAAGTCGCGTACGTTACAGTGAAGTGGACAGCGAACGGCATTTGACACTGCCGGCGGTGATGGATTATCTGCAGGATTGCTGCACCTTCCAGTCGGAAGATATGAATATCGGCGTGGAATATCTGGCAGAGCAGAAGCAGGCGTGGGTACTGTCTTCCTGGGAGATTAAGATCAGACGTTACCCGGTTATGGGAGAGAAAATCTGCGTGGAGACATGGCCGTATGCATTTAAGGGATTTTATGGATACCGTAATTTCCGGATCACGAACGGACAGGGAGAGGAACTGGTGCTTGCGAATTCTGTCTGGGTTTACATGGATATGGAACGGATGCGCCCGATGCGTATCCCGGAGAAAGTGGCGGATGCCTACCGACCGGAGATCGGAGAAGAACTGCCGGGCGAGTGGGGCGCGAGAAAGCTATCGGTTCCGGAGGGCGGAACTGAGATGCCGCCGGTTCCGGTGGCGGGATTTTTTATTGACACCAACCACCACATGAACAACGGGAAATACATTCTGGTGGCAAAGGAATCTGTGCCGGAGGATTTTGCAATCGGCGGCGTGCGGGCAGAGTACCGACGTGCGGCAATGCTGGGCGACGTGCTGTATCCGGTTGTTGCGGTGGCAGAGGAAAAGATAACGGTGGTGCTGACTGACGGTGGAGACCAGATCTATGCGATCGTGGAATTTGCGGCGGCAGAGAAGAATTGATGGAAAATGAGGATCGAGATGAAATTAGGCGAATATCAGAAGTTAAAAGTGATCAAAAAAGTAGAATTTGGAGTCTATCTGGCGGAGCATGAGGGAGATGAGACGCGTGTGCTTCTGCCGCAGAAGCAGGTGCCGGCGGACGCAAAGCTCGGGGATGAGATCGAAGTATTCCTGTACAAGGATTCCAAGGACCGCATCATTGCGACGACCAACCAGCCGAAACTGACGCTTGGCGGACTGGCGGTGCTTGAGGTTGCCGAGATTGGAAAAATCGGTGCGTTCCTGGACTGGGGACTGGAAAAAGACCTGTTTCTTCCATATAAAGAGATGACGAAAAAGGTGCAGCCGGGGGATGAGGTTCTGGTGACGCTCTACATCGATAAGAGCCGCAGACTCTGTGCAAGCATGAAAAAGCTGTACGACCTGATGCGCACGGATTCTCCTTATAAAAAAGGAGACACGGTAAACGGACGGATCTACGAGTTCGGTCATGATTTCGGAACGTTTGTGGCAGTGGATGATTGCTACTCGGCGATGATACCGGCACATGAGGACTGCAGCCATCTTCAGATCGGCGATGTGATTGAGGCGAAGGTCACCGGGGTGAAGCCGGACGGCAAGCTTGACATCACGATGCGGGAAAAGGCATATCTGCAGATGGATGCGGACGCCGAGAAGGTCATGGAAGTGATTGAGGAATTCGCGGGCGTGCTTCCGTTTACGGACAAGGCTTCACCGGAAGTCATCATGCGTGAGACGGGGCTGAGCAAAAATGCATTCAAGCGTGCGGTCGGCAGACTGTACAAGGAGCGCCGCATCGAGATTACGGAGCGCGCAATCCGCAAATTATAGTAGCATCGCTGTTTCAGGTGTGCTATGATAGATGAAACTGACAGACTATAAGAAAGAAGGAATACAGCATGAAAAATGTAATCAGCACGGACAAGGCACCGGCAGCGATCGGACCATATTCCCAGGCGATTGAGGTAAACGGCATGGTATACACATCCGGTATTATTCCGGTTGTACCGGCAACAGGCGAGATCCCGGAGGGATCTGTGGCGCAGGCAGAGCAGGCGCTGACGAATCTGTCCCATCTGCTTGAGACAGCAGGCACCAGCATGGCGAACGTGGTAAAAACAACCGTATTTATTAAGGAAATGAATGATTTCGCAGCGATCAACGAAGTATATGCGACATTTTTCGAGGGCGCGTACCCGGCGAGAAGCTGCGTTGAGGTGGCACGTCTTCCGAAGGACGTTATGCTCGAGATCGAAGCGATTGCTACCAAATAATTGCTGCGACAGGAACAGGAATACCTGAGACTGCCGGAGGAGATCTGGAACATAAAAAGACGCGGCACACTGTTACATCGTGTGCCGCGTCTTTTCTTTTCAGAGAGCATCTGTTACATGATCCCTATACGTACATATCGATATTGCCGCCGAGCTCCGGGTTCACCGAATGTTCCATCATCTGAATCATGGAGGCGCCCATCTGCTGGGTCAGGTCTAATGACTGGCTGAGAACGGCCGTGCCGACTGCATAGGCGAGACTGCCGGAGCTGACAGAAGAACCGGAGTCGTAGGCCGTCAGTGTGCCAAGCGCCAGATCAACATTGGAAAAATCCATACGAATCCCACCTTTCCTTCTTATGATAGCTTTATTATGCCACAGATGGAGGAGAATGGCAATTATGAAAAATGCAACAAATTATAAAACCGGAAAGGCATAAGGCAGCAGCAGGAAGGGAAAATCTGGGAGCATATGTAACCCGGATTTGTCGGAAAATGGCGCAGATTGTGGAAAAGACGTGTCGAAAAAGAAAATATTGTGTAAAATCCGCGGAGTATTACAAAATATAGCGGGTTGACATCATATAGACGCTTTGTTATAATAACCATGTAATAAATGTAACAAATTTGTAATAAATCCGTTGGAGGCATTCATGAACAGAAGAACACTGAGAGCTACAGGGATTGTATTGACTGGAATGTTATTGGCAGGAGATCCTGTATCTATGATATATGCAGCACCGGTTGCGGGTGTGTCCGTTGCTACCACAGCAGAAGCAGTGGCAGTCGGAACGGGAAGCAGCAGCCCGAGCGCAGGCGTTTCGCTTGCAGTGGCAGATTGTCTGGTTGCAAGCAATGAGGAAGTGGCGCAGGAAGCAGCAGTGCAGCAGGAACAGGTAAGCGAGAATGAGACACCGGTGGTAGAGTCCGAATATGCAGACATTGCCATTGCGCAGGTAGATAACTACGTAAACGTGCGAACCGAGCCAAACACAGAGAGTGAGGTAGTCGGTAAGCTTTACAATAATTCAGCGGCAACAATTTTACAGACCACAGAGGATGGCTGGTATGAGATCACCTCCGGCAATGTCACCGGTTATGTGAAGTGTGAGTACGTGGTTGCCGGTGATGAGGAACTTGCAAAGTCTGTAAGTACCCGCTATGCAAAAGTTACGACGACAACACTTTATGTGCGTACGGAGCCGTCCACAGACGCAGCGGTTTTAACCATGGTTCCGATCGAGGATGACCTCGTGGTAACCGATGAGTCCATTCCGGGCTGGGCACTTGTGACGACAGAAGAGGGAGACGGCTATGTATCCACCGATTATGTCACACTGACGACAGAGTATGTACAGGCGGAGTCCAAAGCAGAAGAGGAAGCACGTCTTGCGAAGGAAGAGGCAGAGCGTGAGGCGGCGGCAGCGGCGGCAGCTAGCGCCAGAAAGAAGAACTCTGAGAGTTCATCCAGTTCATCCAGCTCCTCAGATTCCAGCGCATCCTACAGTGCACCGACCAGTTCAAACGGTCAGGCAGTTGCAAGCTATGCATGTCAGTTTGTCGGTAATCCGTATGTATATGGCGGAAGCAGCCTTACGAATGGAACGGACTGTTCCGGATTTGTTATGAGTGTGTATTCAGCATTTGGAATTGGTCTTCCGCATTCATCCAGTGCGTTGAGAGGCTGTGGTTATGAAGTAAGCCTTTCATCTGCACAGCCGGGTGACATTGTATGTTACAGCGGACATGTTGGAATCTATATCGGAAATGGAACGATCGTGCATGCCAGCACACCGTCCAGCGGTATCACTTACTCCAGTGTTACCTACCGCAGCCCGATCTGTGTAAGAAGAATTTTCTAAACGAGAATATAAAATGGGACTATCACTTGTGATAGTCCCATTTTTGCGTCATAAGAAGAGGAAGAGAAGAGGAAGCTCTTTTGATTTTCAGCTACATTCTGCCTGATAACGAAGGGACATGATTTTCTCAATATTGCACCCCAAAACGCAGGATTATTGCAAAAAATGAAGGAATAGGACAAAAGGCACAGTCTATACAATATGCACAAATAGTAAAAAATGAAAAAGGAAAACTGACTAAATGAGTGTGAATTGCAAAAAAGTTATCCACAATGCAGAAACGGAAAAACAGGAAAAATCGAGTTATACACGAAGTTATTCACATTATCCACAGAAAAGTGGGAAAAAAATCTGGTTTACATAGTAAAATAATCGAATGTCTGTTTTGTGAAGAAATAATAAAGTTGTCCGATTTCGTGGAAAGTTTGGAAAAGTTATTGACATTTCAAATATAAAATAATTATAAAAAAGCAGTAAAAGAAGTCTGTAAATTTGACCGGAATGGAAGAATCTTGAAATACGAATACAAGTTTGCTATACTAAAAACATATCTTTCGCAGACGAAGGTATGTTTTTTCAAATAATGGTAATGATATAGGTGCACAATGATTAAAAAAATAGATATTATGGGGATCGGTCTTGACAACTATACCGTGCGGGAATCGATGCGGCAGGTCGAGAACTATCTGAGTAATGATGTTTTAAATACAATCGAAAACATTTCCATGCAGATGCTGATTGCGTCAGAGACGGACCCGGTGGTACACAACGTGATCTCGGAGCTGGATCTTTCCGTCATTGGGGAGAAGGAGATCTTAAAGGCGGCGGATGCGGACAGCATGCAGCGTGTGCAGGAGACGGAGCAGAATGATTTTTCATATGAATTCTATCGGAGGATCGAGCGCAATAAGCGGAGCATTTTTGTGCTGGGACAGACGGAGGAGGACGTGCAGAAGGTCAAAGCGGAACTGCAGGAAGCATTCCCGAAGCTGATTCTGGCGGGAGAATATGCACTGGAAAATTGTGTGGGGAATCTGGATGCCGTCATCAATGAGATGAATGCGACGACGCCGGATGTGATCGTTTCGATTCTGCCGTCTCCGCTGCAGGAACATTTTTTCGCGGAGCATAAGGATAAGATGAGCGCGACCATATGGTTCGGCATGGGAGAACTCGGCGTTCATGGAAAAAAGCATGGACTTGGAAGTTTCGTTAAGAACCGGCTGCATCTGGGAAGATTGAAGAACAGTATGAACAAGTATCAGGATCAGGAAAAGTCCGGGGAAGCGGAGTGAAAAAGAGGAAATGCATAAAAAAAATGCATTTCCTCTTTCTTTTTTTGCTGTTTTGCATTAAAATATAGCTTAGATATTTTTGTTCCGAGGTAGAAAGGCGGCTTTTTATTGTGAAAGTTGCTCATAGGGAAGAAACACAGTGACCGGACAGAAGAGTTTCAGCAGAAGCAGGATGAGAAGGAGCGGAGCTTATGATTTCAAATCAAATACTTCAGAATACAATCGATGGATTAAAGGGAATCACCAGAATAGATCTGTGCATTATTGATGTGGAGGGGAAGGTGTTAGCAGCCACTTTTCCGGAGGCGGATCAGTACATTGAGCCGGCGCAGGCGTTCGTGGAGTCACCGGCAGACAGCCAGGTGGTGAACGGATATCAGTTTTTCAAGGTATTTGATGAGCACCAGCTTGAGTATATTCTTCTGGCAAGCGGAGACAGCGATGATGTATACATGGTGGGAAAGATTGCCAGTTTCCAGATCCAGAATCTTCTGGTAGCATATAAGGAGCGGTTCGATAAGGATAATTTTATCAAGAACCTGCTGCTCGACAACCTGTTGCTGGTTGATATTTATAACCGTGCCAAGAAGCTTCACATCGACACCGAGGTGCGCCGCGTGGTATTCATTGTGGAGACGAACCGCGACAAGGACGGCAATGAACTGGAGAAGATCCGCGGAATCTTCGGCACGAAGACGAAGGATTTTGTCACAGCAGTCGACGAGAAGAATATTATCGTTGTGAAGGAAGTCGGCGAGAACGAAGGTTACGAGGAGCTGAACAAGATCGCGGAGAGCATGGTCAACCTGTTCCGTGCGGATGCGGACAGCGACGTTCATGTGGCATACGGAACGATTGTCGGCGAGATCAAAGAGGTATCCAGATCCTACAAGGAGGCGCGGATGGCACTTGATGTCGGCAAGATCTTCTTCGAGGAGAAGGATGTAATCGCTTACTCCACACTCGGTATCGGTCGTCTGATCTACCAGCTGCCGATTCCGCTGTGCAAGATGTTCATCAAGGAGATTTTTGACAATAAGTCCCCGGATGATTTCGATGAGGAGACGCTGACGACGATCAACAAGTTCTTTGAGAACAGCCTGAACGTATCAGAGACTTCCAGACAGCTTTACATCCACCGCAACACGTTAGTGTACCGTCTGGATAAGCTGCAGAAGAGCACCGGACTGGATCTGCGTGTGTTCGAGGATGCCATCACGTTCAAGATCGCACTGATGGTCGTAAAATATATGAAGTATATGGAGTCTCTGGACTACTAATTCTTAAAATTTGCATACGGGTATTGCAACAACTGCATACATTGAGTAGACTATATGGGATGGGACAGAGCATTTGATTCTCCGGAACCATCGGAGATGCATACAGAAATGAGGTAATTTCATGATAAAGTTAGAGCATGTCAGCAAGTCGTACTCTGCGGGAATTCCTGCACTTAATGACGTGAGTCTTAACATTGAGGAGGGAGAGTTTGTATTTGTTGTCGGTGACAGCGGTTCGGGCAAGTCGACGCTGATCAAGCTCCTGTTGAAGGAACTGGAACCGACGGAGGGAACCATTACAATCAATGGCAGAAAATTAAATAAAATCAGACGAAGACAAATCCCGAAATTCCGCCGCAACATTGGGGTGGTTTTTCAGGATTTCCGATTGTTAAAGGATAGAAATATTTATGACAATGTAGCCTTTGCACAAAAGGTCATTGGCGAATCCAACCGCTCCATCAAGAAAAATGTTCCAAAACTGTTGTCGATGGTGGGACTGGCGGCAAAATACCGCTCATACCCGAGACAGCTTTCCGGAGGGGAGCAGCAGCGTGTGGCGATTGCGCGCGCGCTGATTAACAAGCCGAAGATTCTGCTGGCGGACGAGCCTACCGGTAATCTCGATGCGAATAATGCATGGGAGATTATGAAGCTGATGGAGGAGATTAACGAGCAGGGGACAACGGTGGTTGTAGTAACACACAATCTGGAGATTGTGAAAGCGATGAATAAGCGTGTCATCACGATGCAAAAAGGCGTTGTGGTAGACGATACCGCTTCGGATCATTACGGTAAGGATACCTCTGTCGAACAGGACGATGATCTGTTTGATGATTTCTTGGATGATGGAGGTGACGACGACTATGCGAATTAGTACGTTTTTTTATACAATTAAGCAGGGAATCGTGAATATCTGGAAGAACAAGCTGTTCTCACTGGTGTCGATCGCCACGATGACAGCGTGCATTTTTCTGTTCGGTCTGTTCTATATGATTGTCGTGAACTTCCAGTCCATGGTGAAGGATGCGGAGTCCGGCGTGGCAGTGACAGTGCTGTTTGATGAGGGAATCTCGGATCAGCGGATCGAGGAGATCGGGGAGCTGATTTCGGAGAGACCGGAAGTATCACATTATGACTTTATCTCAGCGGATGAAGCATGGGAAAGCTTCAAGGAAGTTTACTTTGAGGGAAATGAAGCGGCGGCTGCAAGTTTTGCCGGCGATAACCCGCTGGCAAATTCCGCGAGCTATGCCATCTACATGAATGATATATCGATGCAGGACTCGCTGGTTACCTACCTGAAGTCCGTCGATGGAGTGCGTGAAGTAAAGCAGTCCCAGCAGGTGGCCAACACGCTGACCGACTTTAACAGTCTGATCGGGTACATCTCGGCGGGCGTCATCCTGATCCTGCTCGGTGTTGCCGTCTTTTTGATCAGCAATACGATCACGGTCGGTATCTCCGTCCGCAAGGAAGAGATTGCGATCATGAAGCTGATCGGAGCGACGGATTATTTTGTGCGCGCACCGTTTGTGGTCGAAGGTATTGTAATCGGACTGATCGGAGCGGCAATTCCGCTTGGCATTCTGTACGCATTGTACGGGAAGATTGTAATGTACATCAGCGATAAGTTCAGCTTTATCAGCAATATGATGAAGTTCCTTAGCGTGAACGAGATTTTCCATAATCTGATCCCGGTGGCATTGATTCTGGGTGTGGGAATCGGTTTTATCGGAAGCCGCATCACAATTCGCAAGCATTTGAGGGTATAATGATAAGATGCCATACAGGAAACACATGAAGTTTACAATGATACGAAGAATAACAGCGCTCGGACTGATTCTGGTGCTGGCGGCGGGCATACCGATCCAGGCATCGTCGGCTTCCACAGAGAAAGTGACGGAGGACGACGCTTCCACAAAATCCCTGCAGGAGGCGCAGGACGAGAAAGCCCAGCTGGAAAAAGCGCTCAAAGAGGCGCAGGGCACGATTGAGGATCTCAAGGATTCCAAGGGTGATATCGAGAGCAAGGTAACAGAATTGAACCAGCAGCTGATAGATATATCCGCGCGGATCACGGATCTTGAGAATCAGCTGACGGCAAAGAGCGAGGATATCCAGGAGACGAAGGACGAGCTTGCCGGAGCCAAAGAGAGGGAAGCACAGCAGTACGCGGATATGAAAGTGCGGATCCAGTTCATGTATGAGAACGGGCAGACCTCTTATCTGGAGGCGCTTTTATCTTCCAGAAACATTTCTGAATTTTTAAATTCCGCAGATTATATCGCACAGATACAGAGCTATGACAGACAAAAGCTTACCGAGTACCAGGACACCGTGGAGTCGATTGTGAATCTGGAAGCCCAGCTGGAGCAGGAGTATACCGATCTGGAGGCACTCAAGTCGACGGTCGAGAGCAATAAAGCGACTGTTGCCGCCATGATGCGGCAGAAGGAGTCGGAGCTTGCGGACATCTCGGGAGATATTGAAGATGCGCAGAGCGACGCCGACTATTATGCGGCGGAGATTCAGGCGCAGGAAGAATTGATTGCGGCGATCAAGAGAGCGGAAGCGGAGAAAGCGGCAGCCGGGGTGGAGGAACATCCGTATACCGGAGGAGCGTTCCGGTGGCCGTGCCCGAGCAGCACACGGGTGACCAGCGATTATGGAACGAGAGTATCCCCGATGTCGGGAGCGTCGTCGAACCATAAGGGAATTGATATCGGAGCATCGGCGGGAGCGGACATTATCGCGGCGGCGGATGGAACGGTAACAGCGGCATCCTACAGCAGTGCGGCGGGCAATTATGTGATGATCGACCACGGCGGAGGACTCTACACCGTCTACATGCACGCATCATCCCTGCTGGTATCGCCCGGACAGACCGTGTCGGCGGGAGATGTGATCGCAAAAGTCGGAAGTACCGGCATTTCAACCGGAAGCCATCTGCATTTCGGCGTCTCTTTAAATGGAAGTTACGTCAGCCCGTGGAGTTACCTGGGCGGCTGATGGAGAAAGTACACGTAGGCATTGACCGAAATTCCCTGTCCTTGGACAGGGAATTTTTACATATCTTATTACGGATAGCATACAGAAATGAGGGAAACTATGGACGAACAAAGAGAAAATATGCAAAACGGCATGATAGAAAATGAGACAACCGGAGAGCAGAAGCCGGACGGCGGAAAAGAGCGCAGACGCCGTGGAATGGGAGCCGGCATCCTTCTTGGAATCTGCGGAACACTGGTCGTCGGAGCGCTTGGCATTTATCTGACCTGCCGCTTTACCGGAAGTCAGATACTCATCACCAATGCAGCGGCAGATACAGACACAACGCCCCTGCTGGATGCAAAGACAACGGCAAAGATCAACGAACTGTCGGCTTACATTGATCTGTATTATTATGAGGATACCGATATCCAGGATTTAAAGGACGGTCTGTATGCCGGACTGCTGGAGGGGCTGGATGACAGATATTCGGTTTACTATACGGCGGATGAGTATGCGCAGACGCAGGTCAGCATGACGGGGCAGTATTACGGAATCGGAGCGGGGCTTGCGCAGGATAAAGATACCATGCAGGTCACAATCACAAGGGTTTACGAGGGAACGCCGTCCGAGAGTGCAGGACTTCGCAACGAAGACGTAATTCTGTCGGTGGACGGAACCGAGGCGGATACGATGGATGTCACGGATCTCGTGAAGCTGATCCGCGGGGAAGCCGGGACGACGGTACATCTTGAGATCTACCGCCCGTCTACCGGAGAGAATCTCTCGTTTGACGTGGAGCGTGCCGATGTGACGCTGCCGAGTGTATCTTCACAGATGTTAAATGATACGATCGGTTATATCCGGATTGAATCTTTTGAGAAGGATACGGCAAACCAGTTTGAGAAGGCGCTTGCCGAACTGGAAGGGGAAGGGCTTGCATCGCTGGTGGTCGACCTCCGCTATAACGGCGGCGGACTTGTCGATTCCGTGGTACAGATTCTTGACGATATTCTGCCGGAAGGTCTGATCGTCTACACGGAGGATAAGAACGGACACCGCGAGGAGTACCGCTCCAGCGGAGACACGCGTTTTGACTATCCGATGGCGGTGTTGATCAATCAGGACAGTGCCAGCGCTTCCGAGATTTTTGCCGGAGCCATCAAGGATTACAACTACGGAACACTGATCGGAACGACGACGTTCGGCAAGGGCATTGTGCAGAGCCTGTTCCCGCTGGAAGACGGGGACGCCATCAAGCTGACAACCGCGAAATATTTTACGCCGAACGGCAACTATATCCACGGTGTCGGAATCGATCCGGACATTGAACTGGAATATGAGTATCTCGATCCGGATGGAGAGCAGTATGAGATCCAGTACGATAATCAGGTGCAGAAGGCAATCGAAGTGCTGAGTGAGAAGACACAGAACGACTGATCGGAGTGAGGAGACGGGATGAAGCTTCGGATATACCGTGTGATAACAGGAGGACTTCTGCTTCTTTGTATGGTGATGATTTTCCGGTTTTCGGCACAGCCGGCATCGGAATCGGAGCAGGTCAGCGGTGGGGTTGCCTACCGCATTGTGGAAACATGGAGTCATCTGACAGGAACAGAATATACACAGAGCGAGATGGAGGCATATGCCGACCGGATTGATTATCCGGTGCGCAAGCTGGCGCATATGACAGAATATGGAATACTCTGTCTGCTGGCGTGCGCTTTTGTGCGCGGATATTCCGGTAACTGGAAAGTGTGCGGGATTTCGGCGGTTGCGGTTGCGGCGCTTTACGCGGCGACCGATGAGATCCACCAGCTGTTTGTCCCGGGGCGCGCCGGACGGTTCCCGGATGTGTGTATTGATACGCTGGGAGCGGTGATCTGGCTGCTGCTTTTTACAGCGCTGCGAAAATTGTGGGAAAAGATTGCGAAAAGACGGGGCTTCCAGTACAATAAGAATAGAAAAAAATGAAAGAGGTGATAACTGTGGTAGAACTTGATCAATTTAAAGTGACCCTGAACGCATACAGGGAACCGCTGCAGGAAGTGAGGGATTCACTTTGACCTGGTAAACAAAGAACAGCGGATCCAGGAGTTAGAGAGGGAGATGGAAGCTGCAGATTTCTGGAATGATCCGGAGGTCTCCCAGAAAAAAATGAAAGAGTTAAAGAGCATGAAGGACGATGTTGCCACATATGCTTCTTTGACGACACAGTTTGAAGATATTGAGACACTGATCGAGATGGGATATGAGGAGAATGACGCCACGCTGATCCCGGAGATCGAAGAAATGCTGACGGAGTTTACGACGACGTACGATGCCATCCGTGCAAAGACGCTTCTGTCCGGCGAGTACGATGGGGACAATGCCATTGTGTCGCTTCATGCGGGCGCGGGCGGTACGGAGTCCTGTGACTGGGCAGCAATGCTTTACCGCATGTATACACGTTGGGCAGATGACAAGGGATACAGCGTGGAAGTGCTGGACTCCCTGGACGGAGAGGAAGCAGGCATCAAGTCCGTGACATTTCAGGTAAATGGAGAAAATGCCTACGGCTATCTGAAATCAGAAAAAGGTGTGCACCGTCTGGTGCGTATCTCGCCGTTCAATGCGGCGGGAAAGAGACAGACCTCTTTTGTGTCCTGCGATGTCATGCCGGATATCGAGGAAGATCTGGATGTGGAGATCAATGACGACGATCTTCGGATCGATACGTACCGCTCCAGCGGTGCGGGCGGACAGCATATCAATAAGACGTCTTCCGCGATCCGTATCACACATCTTCCGACCGGTATTGTGGTACAGTGCCAGAATGAGCGTTCCCAGTTCCAGAACAAGGACAAAGCGATGCAGATGTTAAAGGCAAAGCTGTACCTGTTAAAGCAGCAGGAGAATGCTGAGAAGGCGGCGGGAATCCGCGGCGAGGTGACAGAGATCGGATGGGGCAACCAGATCCGCTCCTATGTCATGCAGCCGTATACGATGGTGAAGGATCACCGCACCGGTGTGGAGACCGGAAATGTGGACAGCGTGCTGGACGGCAAGCTGGATATCTTTATGAATGGATATCTGAAGTGGCTCTCCCTCGGCTGCCCGAAGGGACTTGGAGGAGACGATGAGCAGTGATGTGATCCGCACCTTAAAGTGGGTGTTTGGAAAAGGCGGTCTGATTGAGGAATATAAGCGCCAGGAACAGATGTTGGAGGAGACACCGAAGTCGGTGGCTTCCATGACGCGGATTTTTGCACCCCAGATTTCCCGTGATTTCCCGGGAATGAATCTGGAGCAGTTTGAGGCGCTCGCACAGCAGCAGCTTGTGGCGGCGCTTCAGGCAGTGTCGGCGGGGAATCTGGAAAGCGTCGCGCGCGCTTCCGATGAACTGAAGGAGCAGGTCAGCCGTCAGATTGAGGGAAACCGTGCGGCAGGAGTGCGTGAGACCTATGAGCAGATCCGCATTCATCAGACAGAGATTTCCAATTACGAAAAAAAGAACGGCACTTGTGTGATCACATTTCAGAGTGCGGTAGAGCATTACCACTACAAGGAAAAAGCGGGCAAAATTATCTGGGGATACAAAGACCGGAAGCTGCAGACAAAGTACAATATGGAGCTGCTCTATGTACAGGATGCGGCGCAGCAGACGGAGGGAAATGCCTTCGGGCTGAACTGCCCGAACTGCGGGGCGCCGATGAAGGGACTTGGACAGCAGATCTGTGAATACTGCGGCAGCCCGGTTGTACCGGTAGACACCAGAGTCTGGCGGATGGTACGTTTTTCTGAGGTGGATTATCACCATGTGTGAATACATTTTTTTGCGCATGATTCTGTGCATATGAAGTTTTGCAGGAACTTCCAATAAGAACTCGTCAGAGTACAACGAAAGAATAGAACAGGAGGAATTGTTATGGGAATTATCAAGGCAATCGGTAGTGCGATCAGCGGAGGACTGGCGGATCAGTGGCTCGAGGTGTTCGAGGCGGATGACATGGGGGAACAGACCGTCTTTACGAGTGGTGTGCTGATCCGGAGAGGACAGAATACCAAGGGGACGAACAATACGGTGAGCAATGGCTCCGTGATTCACGTGTATGACAACCAGTTTATGATGCTTGTGGATGGAGGAAAAGTAGTCGATTACACGGCAGAACCGGGATATTATAAGGTAGATAATTCTTCCCTGCCGTCCATGCTAAACGGTGAACTGGGAGAATCTGTAAAAGAGACGTTCAACCGTATCAAGTACGGCGGACAGACGCCGACGGCACAGAAAGTATATTTCCTGAATCTGCAGGAGATCAAAGGGATCAAGTTCGGAACGAGAAACCCGATCAATTACTTTGATAATTTTTATAACGCAGAGCTTTTCCTGCGCGCACACGGTAATTATTCCATCAAGATCACGAATCCGCTGCAGTTCTATGCGGAAGTGATCCCGCGGAACAAAGACCGTGTCAATTACGATGAGATCGGCGAGCAGTACCTGTCAGAGTTTTTAGAGGCACTGCAGTCGGCGATCAACCAGATGTCGGCGGACGGAACACGTATTTCCTATGTGACTTCCAAGGCGATGGAACTGGGCAAGTACATGCAGGACATTCTGGATGCTGATTGGAACCAGATGCGCGGTATGGAGATCCAGAAGGTCGGTATCGCGGGCATTTCCTATGACGAAGAGTCCCAGAAGCTGATCAACATGCGCAATGAGGGCGCAATGCTCGGAAGCGATTTCAACGTCATGCGCGGTATGGCGGTCAAGAATATTACGGAGGGTGTGCGTGACGCCGGAAGCAATGCGAACGGTGCCATGGCAGGCTTTATGGGAGTTGGCATGGGAATGAATGCCATGAACCAGACGCTGTCTGGACTCGGCGCGATGCAGACACCGGCAGACATGCAGGCAAATGCAGGAATGCAGCAGGGCAGCGCGGCACCGGCAGGACAGATGCCAGCGGCAGGCGCAGTGCCGGCAGGACAGACACCGGGGGCAGGTACCCAGGTGGGCTGGACATGTGAGTGCGGTCATGTGAACACCGGAAAGTTCTGCAGCGAGTGCGGAAAACCGATGCCGGTATCTGACGAATGGACGTGTGAGTGCGGCCATGTGAACACCGGAAAGTTCTGCAGCGAGTGTGGAAAACCAAAGCCAGTATCCGGTGAGTGGACGTGCGAGTGCGGACAGACGAACACCGGAAAATTCTGCAGCAACTGTGGGAAAGCGAGGAACTAGCGATGGCAATTATCAGTTTTAAGTGTCCAAACTGTGGCGGAGAACTGATTTTTGACCCGGCGACACAGAAGTATAAGTGTGAATACTGCAATTCGCTGTTCACGCAGGAAGAACTGGATGCGATGAAGCCGATGCAGGGCGGGGAGCCGGACGCTGTGGCACAGGAGCAGGCAGGCGGAGAACGGGCAGATGAGACGGAAGCGGCGGAGCAGGCAGCCGGAGAGCGGGAAAGCGAACCGGAGGGCGAGGCGGTGTATTACAGCTGTCCGTCCTGCGGCGCAGAGATTGTGACGGATGCGACGACTGCGGCAACCTTCTGCTATTACTGCCATAATCCGGTTGTGCTCGGAAAGCGGCTGGAAGGTACCTATCTGCCGAACAAGATCATTCCGTTCGAGATCAGCAGAGAGGAAGCCGAGAAGAAGTTCCTGGATTTTGTCGGCAAGAAGAAATATGTGCCGAAAGCATTTTTTGACAAAAAGCAGATTGAGAGCATGACAGGCGTCTATTTCCCATACTGGGTCTACGACGTGGAGCTGGAGGGAAAGATGCAGGGAGACGCGAGAAGTGTGCGCATGTGGACGACGGGCAATACCCAGTACACGGAGACCAAATATTATGCGGTGGAGCGCGAGGGCAATGTGTCGCTTCGCAATCTGACGGAGAACGCGTTGAAGAAGGCGAATGTAAAGCTTACCAGCGGTGTGATGCCGTACGCCTATGACAAGATGAAAGATTTTCACATGGGATACCTCTCCGGATTCCTTGCGGAGCGCAGAGATATTGAGCAGAATGCTGTGCAGGGCAAGATGCAGCACACCATGCGTGAGAGCGCTGAAAAGCTGATGCGCGATACCATCAGCGGTTACAACAGCGTATCGGTCAAGAATACGTTTTTTGCACCGAAGAAGGAAATCTGGTCGTATGTGCTGCTCCCGGTATGGACGATTACATATAAGGGCAGAGACGGAAAAGTATACTACTATTCCATGAACGGACAGAATGGAAATATCTGCGGTGATCTGCCGGTTGACCGCCCGAGACTTGCGCTCACCAGTCTGTTGATAGCGCTTGGCATTCTGGTATTCGGACTGTTAGGAGGGTATTTCTTATGGTAGAGAAGATGAAAAAATCGCTCCTGTGGTGTCTGGTATGCCTGGTGTGTCTTGTTCCGTGCAGCGGTGCGGCACTGGCGGCGGAGGCGGACGCGGCGCAGGATGCAGCGGATGGTTATGTGTACGATGAGGCGGGACTTCTTACGGCAGATGAGATCGCGGACTTAAACGATGAGATCGCCTCGTTTATGGAAGAATCCGGCTGGAATGTCTATGCGGTCACGACAGATGATGCACAGGGGAAAAGTGCGACCGCATACGCGGATGATTTCTTTGACGAACATTCGCCGGATAAGGAAGACGGTGTGGCATTACTGATTGATATGGATAACCGCGAGATCACGATCTCCACCTGCGGTATCGCGATCCGTTATTTGACGGATTCGAGAATTGACGATATCCTGGATGCCGCGTACGCGAAGATCAGCAATGGCGATTACAATGGCTGTATGCATTCCATGCTGACCGGTGTGGAGAATTACTATGAAAAAGGGATTTCAGAGGGACAGTACAATTATGACTCCGAGACGGGGAAGATTTCCAGATACCATGTTCTGACGCTTGGGGAGATCTTCGGCGTGCTGGCGGTCGCCATCGGAGCCGGCTGCATCATTTATTTTACGATCAGCAACAGTTACAAGGTGCGCGGAAAGGGATATTATTACGCTTACCAGCAGAATTCCAAGGTCAATCTGCGCGTCAAGGAAGATCGTCTGGTGAATCAGACGACGACGCATCACAGGATCTCAACGAGCAGCGGCAGCAGTGGAGGACATTCCTCCTCGCACAGCGGAAGAAGCACGACGCACACGAGCAGCAGCGGCAGATCACACGGCGGAGGAAGCCGCAAGTTTTAAAGGGAGAATAGCTTCCATAACTAAATTTTATTACGGATATTCACAAAAGAGGTTGCCTGTGCAGCCTCTTTGTGTTATTATCTTCCTCATGAGGACAAGTGTCAGCGTGCTGCACACATACACTCGTGAGGGATACCAGAAGAAAGAGGATTATGAGGAACATGAAAGAGAAAGGTCAGTATTATGTATTAAAGGAAAAGGCGGTGCCGGATGTACTGCTTCGGGTTGTGGAGGCAAAGCGGCTGCTGGATTCGGGGAAGACGGACTCCGTGCAGGATGCGACAGAGCAGGTCGGGATCAGCCGGAGTTCTTTCTATAAATACAAGGATGATATTTTTCCGTTTCATGAGACAGCAAAGGGGAAGACAATCACCATGGTCATCCAGCTGGACGATGAGCCGGGGCTGTTGTCGATTGTGCTCAAGACGGTGGCAGAGTTTCACGCCAATATCCTGACGATCCACCAGAGTATTCCGATCAACGGGATCGCATCGCTGACACTCTCGGTCGATGTTCTGCCGGAGACGGGAGATGTGACACAGATGGTGGCGAGCATCGAGGAGCAGACAGGGATACATTATGTGAAGATCCTCGGAAGAGAGTAGGAACAGAATAGGATAGAAGACGAAAGTGGAGGCAGTATGATCAGAGTAGCAGTAATGGGATATGGAACCATCGGTTCCGGCGTAGTGGAAGTATTAGACATCAATAAGAACAGCATTGCAAAGCGTGCCGGAGAAGAGATTGGTGTGAAATATATTCTGGACTTAAGAGATTTTCCGGGGGATCCGATTCAGGAAAAGGTGGTACATGATTATAAGGTGATCGCAAATGACCCGGAAGTGCAGATTGTTGTTGAGACGATGGGCGGTGTGGAGCCGGCGTACACGTTCGTAAAGGCAATGCTTGAAGCGGGAAAACATGTGACGACCTCCAACAAGGCGCTCGTTGCGGCAAAGGGTGCGGAGCTGATTGCACTCGCCAAGGAGAAAAATGTCAATTTCATGTTTGAGGCGAGCGTCGGCGGCGGTATCCCGATTATCCGGCCGCTCAATTCCTGTCTGACGGCAGATGAGATCGAGGAGATCACCGGAATTGTGAACGGAACCACGAACTATATGCTGACGAAAATGACCGAGGAGGGATCGGAGTTCGACGATGTGTTAAAGGATGCGCAGGCGAAGGGTTATGCGGAGAAAGACCCGACCGCTGACATTGAAGGATACGATGCCTGCCGCAAGATCGCCATCCTGACATCCCTGGTATGCGGACAGCAGGTGGACTTTGAGGATATTCACACAGAGGGTATTACGAAGATCACGGCGACCGATATCCGGTATGCGAAGGCAATGGGCAGAGCCATCAAGCTTTTGGCATCCAGCCACAAGGTGGGAGACGGATATGTGGCGATGGTAGCGCCGTTCCTTTTACCGGCGACACACCCTCTCTACAATGTCAACGATGTGTTCAATGCCATCTTTGTACACGGCAATGTGCTCGGCGATGCCATGTTTTACGGAAGCGGCGCCGGCAAGCTCCCGACGGCGAGCGCGGTTGTAGCGGATATCGTGGATATGGCGAAGCATCTGGACACCAATATCGCGGTGGAGTGGAGCTCTAAGAAACTGGAGCTGGTGGATTACCGCAACGTCGAGAACTGCTATTTTGTGCGCACGTCCGCAGATGAGAAGCGCATAGAAGAAGTCTTCGGTGAAGTGAGTTATGTAACGGCGGAAGGCGTATCCGGAGAGACCGGATTTGTGACGGCGCGCATGAGCGAAGCTGATTATGAGAAAAAGGCGGCGGAGCTTGGCAGTGTACTTCAGATGATCCGCGTGGCACAGTAAAACAGGGGATCCGATGTGAAACAGCAGGCTGATAACAGCAGAAAGTGAAGTGTGAGATGAAGTATTTGGTAATTCTTGGAGATGGCATGGCAGACCGCCCGATCGAGAGTCTGGGCGGCAGGACTCCGTTAGAGTATGCAAAGACACCGAAGATGGATGAACTGGCAGCGAAAGGTGAGATCGGCATGGTACATACGATCCCGGACGGCATGAAGCCGGGCAGCGACACTGCCAATCTCTCCGTGCTGGGATACAATCCGAGAGAATTTTATTCGGGGCGTTCTCCGCTTGAGGCACTCTCTATCGGTGTTCCAATGAAAGATACGGATGTGGCTCTGCGCTGCAACATCGTCACGCTTTCCGAGGAGGAGGACAATTACGAGGATCGCACGATCATCGACCACAGTTCGGGTGAGATCAGTACCGAGGAATGTGCAGTGCTCTTGGAGGCGGTGAAGAAGGAACTGGAGACAGACATTTTTCATTTTTATGTGGGCACAAGCTACCGCCACTGTCTGATCTGGGAGAACGGCGAGGTGGTGGATCTGGTGCAGCCGCACGATGTGCTGGGACAGAAGATCGGAGACAAGCTTCCGGAGAACGAAGCGCTTCGCACCATGATGAAGAAAAGCTATGACATTCTCGTGAATCATCCGATCAACATCGAGCGTAAGAAAAAGGGATTAAATCCTGCGAACTCCTGCTGGTTCTGGGGCGCAGGCACAAAGCCGGCACTCTATCCGTTTACGGAGCGCACCCACAAACAGGGCGCGATGATTTCTGCAGTTGATCTTCTGAAGGGAATTGCGGTCGGCACTTCCATGAAAGTCATCACAGTGGACGGTGCGAACGGCGGTCTGGATACAAATTATGAGGGAAAAGCGAACGCGGCGTTAGATGTCCTGACGAAGGACGGATATGACTTTGTCTACGTGCATCTGGAAGGACCGGATGAGATGGGACACCAGGGCAGCGTTGAGAAGAAGGTAAAGGCGATCGAGCGCCTGGATGAGCGCATTATCCGGCCGATCGCCGAGGGACTTGCGGAGGCAGGAGAGGATTTCCGCATGGTGGTGCTTCCGGATCATCCGACACCGATTTCCCTGCGCACACACACGGCGGACAATGTACCGTATCTGCTCTATGACAGCACGGCAGAGCGCAGTGAGAGCTGGCATTACAATGAGCGCGAGGCGGCGCAGACAGCCAACTTTATACCGGAAGGACATAAGCTGATCGAATATTTGCTGCAGATGTAAGAAAAGTCCATCTTCCTATTCAGGGTAGGAAGGTGGATTTTTTTGTGTCATAGCAAACTTCGTTTCTATGACACAAAAACGTGCCGGGCGGGATGCACAAAATACTATTGACAGCCTGCAGGAAGAGTGTTACATTTGTTATAGATTAAACGGTTAAGCAAACTGCAGAATACAGCGGTTTGCTTAAAAAATACACGAAAACTTAACCGGTTAATCATCAGAAACAACAAGAAAATTGATTAGAAAGGTTGGAGGGAAAAATGAGAAGAAGAAATGATGGGGCGGCGGTGGCAATGACCGCAATGCTGGTAAGCGGGATGCTGCTGTTATCCGCATGTGGAAGTGCGGATGCGGTGAAGACGGATGCGATCGGGGCAACGGAAGAGATGGCGCAGACCGGGCAGGCGGCAGCCTGCGTTGTGACCTATTACGACTCGGATGGCAAGACCGTGCTGCAGACGGAGGAGGTAGAAAAAGGGGCATGCGCCAAAGAGTATACGCCAGAGAAGGACGGAAGCATTTTTGTCGGCTGGTTTGCGACACCGCAGATGAGCCACAAATTTGATTTTTCACAGGCGGTAACAGAAGACACCTCGGTGTTTGCCGGATTTGTGACGTATGTGGAGGATACCAGAGAGTTTGCGATTGTGGGAAGCGGCACGTCGCCGGTACTTCTGGAATCAAACTGGGGAGCAGTCATCGGGGATGCGCAGAAGATGACGAAGGAGGAGAGCGACAGCGAGAATGTGTATACGATCACGCTCGATTTAAGCGAGGGAGACCAGTTCCAGTTTGCCATGGATTCCTCCTGGGGAGATCAGCGCGGCTACGGGTATCTCGATACGATTGAACTGGACGGCATGGATTATTTTGAAAATTCCGGAAGCCTTGGCGACACCGGCGTGAAACGCTCCAATATCAAGTGTGCGGTGGCGGGAAATTATACGTTTACACTGACGACGTATCCGGGAGAGGATACCTACGAGACCGACAATGCAAACTATACGGAGGAGAACAGGGAAGCATTCAACATCAACCCGTACGATACGATCACGTGGACATACAACGGAGCATCGGAGAATGCCGGCGGAGATGTTCAGACAGATTATTACATCAAGGGTGCGATTGTGACCGGATGGGAAGATGTGTATTCGGATGAGACGAAGTTTACCGAGCAGGATGGCACATACACTTTAAAGATTGATCTGACGGAGGGAGATGAATTCATGTTCACCTCCATGGTGACCGTCGGGGATACCAGCAGCGCAGGAACCGAATATATCCGCTACACAAACATTGGCGGCGGGGATGATGCCAGTCTTTCCCATGTGACGGAAGGCGGCGGGGAGAATCTGATCGCAGCGGAGAGCGGTACCTATGTGTTCACGTATGATCCCGCAGAGCAGGTATTGACGGTGGACGTGGAATAAAACAGCTTTATGACACTGCAATGGCGTGCTGCTGCAGCGGCTCACGGCGCAGTGCGCTGTTCATGCAGTCAAATAATACCTGGAACTTACGTGCAGAGAAAGATGGCAGGTAGCAGACATTTGCGGTGGACGCCAGCAGCTCGTACAGCGTGTGATCCGTCACGAGCAGGTTCCGGCCGGAAAACGGTGCCAGTTCCGAAGGGGAGTTTACATAATGTACTTCCGGAAACATGTCTGCGGCGTAAGATTTCTTCCCGGCGTTTGACGTGTCGAGAGAGAGGAAACAATAGGGCTCGCCGGAAAAGAACGTGTGCGCTCCGGTTGCCATCTGTGCATAATCGGAATAGATTTCAAAAAACAGGGGATCGCCGATCCGGCAGTCCAAGGCAAGAAGCGGACTGAAATTGTTGTCGCCGATCTGATGAAAATATTCTTCGGAAATGTCGTAGGCCACGATCGCGTCAGCAGCATCGTATTTTTCCGTGTATGTGCGGCTGAGATAGATGAGATCATAATCCTGCGCATGCAGAAAGGTGGAGAAACATTCCAGCAGATACATCTGCTCCGCGCGCTTAAGAGCCGGGACATCAGTGTCAAGATAGAGTGCGACCATCCGGTTGCGGCTTGTCGCCAGTGCCTTGGCGGACTGGTTGGGAGTGTAGTCTAAAAGGTTGATAACCTGAAGAACTTTTTTGCGGGTTGCGTCGCTGATACGCATGTCGGTGCGGTTGTTGATCACGTATGAAACGGTGGCAACCGATACGCCGGCTTCGCGGGCAACGTCCCGGATCGTGATTTTCTGACTCAAGATAATGTCCTCCCCTGTAATGAGCAATTCTATGTTCCATTTATATAGAATTTGCCCGGATTTGTCAATAAGGGAATCGGGAAGAAGAGAATGAAGGGATAGAGAATAAAGAGGAAAGAGCAATGAATGAGAGTGCAATTTTACACATACCGGATTCCCAGTACTGTTTTGCAGTCGGAGAGAAAAAACTGGTGATCAGACTCCGGATGGCGAAGGAAGACGCGGACGCGTCGGTAACGTTAATCTATGCGGGCAAGTATCAGTTTCAGCAAAGCAGAGAGCAGATTCCGATGGAGATACGTTATACGGACCGGCTTTATCATTACTATGAGACGACCCTCGTGCTCACGGACGTAAGGCTGGCATACGTATTTTGTATCCGGCAGCAGGGCACGACGTATTACTTCTGCGAGGACGGCGTCGTCTTACAATATGATTTCGCGGAGGGATTTTACAATTTCTTCCAGATGCCGTACATCAACCGCAATGACGTACTGCCGACGGTAAAATGGATGAAGAGCGCGGTGTTCTATCAGATTTTTGTGGACCGTTTTTTCTGTGGAAATACAAAAAAGGACCGCTCCTATATCAATATGGAGTGGGGAGCGCTGCCGACACCGAAAAGTTTTGCGGGCGGAGATCTCTGTGGAATTATCGAAAAACTGGACTATCTGAAGGACCTTGGAATTACGGCGATCTATCTGACACCAATCTTCCGGTCGATATCGAATCACAAGTATGATACGATGGATTATATGCAGATTGATCCGCAGTTCGGGACAAAAGAAGAATTCGGGGAACTCGTGCGCATGGCGCATGCCCACGGAATCCGGATTGTGCTGGATGCGGTGTTCAATCACTGCAGCATGCAGATGCAGCAGTTTTGCGATGTCATGGAAAAAGGAGCGGAATCACCCTACTACGACTGGTTTTTGATCGACGGGGCATATCCGGTTCCAAGCCGGGCGAATTATGAATGTTTTGCGGAGTGTACCTATATGCCAAAGCTTGACACGGCAAACCGCGAGGTACAGGAATATCTGATCGGGATCGCGTGCTACTGGATCCGGGAATACGGAATCGACGGCTGGCGGCTGGACGTCTCGGATGAGGTGTCGCATGTGTTCTGGCGGCGCTTCCGCGAGGCGGTCAAAAAGGAAAAAGCAGATGCGGTCATTATCGGGGAGAACTGGCATGATGCATATCCGTATCTGCGCGGCGACCAGTACGACAGTATCATGAATTATGCATTCACCAAAGCCTGCCTGGATTATTTTGCGAGAAAAACGTTTGATGCAAAACAGATGGCGGAAAAACTGTCGTCCAACCTGATGCGCAACATGGAGCCGGTGAACCGGATGATGTTAAATCTTCTCGATTCGCACGACACGCACCGCTTTTACTCGGAAGTCGGGGAGAATCCCGACAGACTGCTGGCGGCGCTTGCACTGGAGATGGTATTCCCGGGAGCACCGTGCATCTATTACGGCACGGAAATCTGCACGCCGGGCGGCTATGATCCGGATTCCCGCAGATGCTTTGACTGGGAAAAGGTGCACACCGATACCGACGTGCGAAAGAAGCTGACGGAGCTGACGCATATCCGCAGCTGCACCGCGATCACCGACGGAAATGTGGAGCTTGCAGCGGAAAACGGGATGCTCTGTGTCAGGCGGAAGGCCGGGGGCGAGGGCGTATCGCTGTACATCAATATGACGGAGGAGCAGAGGCGGCAGGAACATTGCCTGAAAGCGGACAGCAAGGTGCTTTCTGCTCACCGGGCATCGGTTCTTCCGGCAGCTGGTGATGGGAAAATGACCTGCGGCGTCTGCGTGGAGCCGGAAGGGTATCTGATTGTGAGAGAGCAGAGGGAAGCGTTGGATTGATATGGGCGGAAATTCCGCAGAAAAGAGGAAGCAGATGAAACGAAAAAAAGAGGTGGCACTGTTACTTCTGACAGCCGTCCTTGCGGCAGCAGGATGTGCGGATGAGAAGACGACGGGGGAGAAGACGACGGAGAGCGGCAGCGCTGCCGCGGTATCCGGAAGCAGTGTTTTTGACGGTGAACTGGAGGAGAATGTCACGATCCGGGTATTGGAAAATGACACCGCCATTTCCAAGGGATATTTTGAGGAGCTGATTACCGCATTCAATGAGGCGTACGCCGATCAGGGAATCACGGCGGTGGATGCCAACATGGATCAGTACCTGGATCTGGCAAATGACGGACCTTATGGCTATGGACCGGATGTGTTATACCAGGCGAACGATGTCATCATGCAGTACGCCAAGGGAAAACATATCTATCCGCTTCCGGTACAGCAGCTGTCCTGCTATGAGCAGATTCCGGAGAGCGCGTGGAAGGCATATGAGACGACCGTGGACGGCACGACCTACTGCTGCGGTGTCCCGGTCAATGTGCAGGCGCCGATGCTGTACTATCGGGCGGATCTGCTGCCGGAGGACTGGCAGGAAAACTGGGATGAGGATCAGAACGGCGTGCCGGATATGGTGGAGAACTGGAACGATCTGTATGCATATTCCAAAGAACGCCATGAAGAAAATCCGGCGCAGTACGGGTATATGAAGTCGCTGTACGATGTGTATTTTTCCAGCGGATTCTTATTTTCCTACGGCGGCTATGTGTTCGGCGAGGAGAATACGAACCCGGAGGACGTCGGATTTTCTGCCGGCGAGGCGGAAAAAGGCGCGTGGGTTCTGCAGCAGCTTGCGGGTGTGATGAACGAGGAATGTATCGACGACACGATCACAACCAACGCATACAGCAAACTGGGGGATGGCACCTATTTTGCGACGCTCTCGACACCGGATATGTACTCCACGTTCGCAGATGAACTGGAAAAAGAATACGAGGCGGAGGGCATGAACGAGGAGGAAGCCAGGGAGACAGCAAAGCAGAATCTGATCATGACGACACTGCCGAAGCTTCCGGAAAGCGGCGATCTGTCGGAGAGCGATCCGGTACTGATCGATATGAAAGCGATGGGCGGAGTCAACGGATACGCAGTGAGCGCGTACACCAAGGCGCCGAATGCCTGCCTGGCATTTATTGATTTTGCGACAAGCTATGAGATGGTCACCAGACGGAGCGAGATGCTCGGAATTGCACCGGCGCGCGGCGATGCGGCGGAGAGTGCGGGGGACGTATCGGAGAAAATCTATGCAAATCTCGAGAACGGAAATGTGGTGCTGATGCCGTCCATCTCCGAGGTGTCGCAGATCTGGACGCCGGCACAGACCTTTTTTACAGATTTAGCGAAGGACGCGTTCCGAAGCGGCAGTGAGAAAAAGTATCAGGATCTGCCTGCGCTAAAGAGCGGGCTGGAACAGGTGGATACACAGATCCATGACGCAATATATACGTTAAAGTAGCAGATATGGAGAGAACGGTATGAAGCAAAAAATAAAGCGTGCTGCTGCCTGGTTTGGTGACAGCAGCGGGAACGTAAAATTATCAATGGTCATCATGGGGGCAGGGCAGTTCCGCTATGGCGCAAAGGGAAAAGGCGTGTGCTTTTTCCTGTCGGAAGTCCTGATGATCTGCTATATGGCAATGCGCGGGTGTCGTGATCTCGCCGGTTTTTTTACACTGGGTACGACCAGAGGGGATGCATGGCTTGGCGTAGAGGGAGATAACTCGGTTGTCATGCTGCTGATGGGAATATTTGCGTGGATCGTCCTGGCGGCGTTTGTGTGTATCTACTGCGGAAACGTGCGCGACGCTTACCGGATGCAGAAGCGGATCGAGCAGGGAAGAAGCGTGTTGTCCTTCCGCGAGGAGGCGGCACAACTGCTCGACAAAAAGTTCTATGTCACGGTGCTCGCGCTGCCGGTCATCGGTGTATTTATCTTTCAGATCCTGCCGGTTCTGTTCATGATCCTGATTGCATTTACGAACTACGGCGGAGACATTGTACCCCCGGAACTCGTGGACTGGGTGGGACTTGCAAATTTTAAAAAACTGCTGACGCTGACGCAGTTTGCACCGACCTTTTTTAAGATTCTGGGATGGAATGTCGTGTGGGCGCTTGTCTCCACTGCACTTAATTATTTTGCCGGTCTCGGACTGGCGCTGCTCCTGAATAAGGACTGCGTCAGGGGAAAAGCCATCTGGCGCGCGTTTCCGGTGCTGGCATACGCAATTCCGGGATTTATCACCCTGCTGGCGTTTAAGTTCATGTTTTCCTACGGCGGACCGGTCAATCAGATCATCGTGGCACACGGGGGCGGCGCGGTCGGCTTTCTGGATCTGGATGCCAAGTGGACGGCGCGCCTGATCGGACTTCTGGTCAACTGCTGGATCAGTACACCGCAGATCATGCTGCTCGCCACAGGAATCCTGTCAAACCGGGATGCTTCCTTATATGAAGCGGCGCGCATTGACGGGGCGGGACGCATGCAGCAGTTCCGGAAACTGACGCTGCCGTTCGTACTTTTTTCGACAATGCCGGTGCTGATCGGACAGTTTATCGGAAATTTCAACAATTTCGGGATCTTTTACTTCCTGCGGGGCGGGCTGTATATGGACGGCTATTTCCTTGCGAGCGATACGGATCTTCTGATTAACTGGCTCTATAACCTGTCCATCGACAACAATTATTACTGCATCGGCGCGGCGATCAGTCTGATTATTTTCTTTATCACATCGGCAATATCACTTGTGGTTTACATAAAGTCACCGTCTTACAGGGAGGAGGATACGTTTCAATGAGCAGAAAAACAGAGAAAAAGCGGCGGATGTCCGCAGGAAGAATCCTCGATACCGGAATGACCTATCTCATATTGCTTGCAGTGGCGTTTGTATTCTTCTTTCCGTGCCTGTGGCTGATCCTTGCATCGTTTTCCAAATCGGGAACGATCTATTCGTTTGACGGTTTTTTCCCGGCCGGATACAGTCTGGTGAGCTTCAAACGGCTGTTTACGGATACGGCACTGTACAACTATCCGCGCTGGTTTGCCAATACACTTTTTGTGGCGGCAGGCAGCTGCATCCTCGGCACGTTTCTGGTGATTCTGACCGCCTATACCATGTCACGTTTTACGTTCGCGGCGCGCAAACCGATGATGAAGATTACGATGGTGCTCGGAATGTTTCCTTCCTTTATGGGAATGATTGCGGTGTACCTTCTGATGACGCAGTTTAATCTGATCAATCATCTCTGGGGACTGATCTTAATCTACAGTGCGGGAGCGCCGATGGGCTATCTGACGCAGAAAGGCTTTTTCGATACGATTCCCAAGGCGATCGACGAGGCGGCGAGAATTGACGGAGCCACGAATTTTCAGGTTTTTATGAAAATCAATCTGCCGCTCTCCCGGCCGATCATCGTTTATACTGCGCTCTCTTCTTTTACCTGGCCGTGGAGCGACTTTATTCTGCCGAAGCTTTTGCTGAAGGAAAAGAACCTGTATACGGTGGCGGTCGGTCTGATGAGCCTCGATGAGACGGAATTTGCAAGATTTGCGGCGGGAAGCGTGTTCATCGCGGTGCCGATTGTCCTGCTTTATTTTTTCCTGGTCAAGGACATGGTGAACGGCATGGCTGCGGGCGCGGTGAAAGGGTGATCCGGAATACAAAGTGGCAGCCGCCGCGGAACGGTGATCCGGAATACAAAGTGGCAGCAGCCGCGGATTTGAATAAGATAGAATGAGAAAGCCGTTTCGAGGAAAAATGTGCAGACAGTTTTATTGATCGTAGCGCTCTCTATGGACGTCTTTCTGGCATCCGTGGCGTGCGGGGCGGAACAGATCCGGATCGAAAAGAAGACAGCACTCTGCATCGGCGCGGTATGCAGCGGAGTGCTGTTTTTTTCATTAGTGTGCGGAAAACTGATCGATGGAGTGGTCAGGGAAAAATATGCGGCGTATCTGTGTTTTGCGGGATTGTTTCTGGTCGGCGCTTATAAGCTGACGGAGTACGGAATCCGGGCGTATATCAGGAGACACCATTTCCTGTGCAAGCAGGTAAAAATGAAATTTTCACAGCTGAATTTTATCATCAGCATTTACAATAATCCGGCGGCGGCAGATAGGGATTGCTCTGCGACCATGTCAGTGACGGAAGGAATATGTTTCGCGCTCGCCATGTCGGTGGACGGATTTTTCGGCGGTCTGGGGGCGGCGTTTCTGGATATTTCGATTGCCGGCACGGTATGCCTGAATCTGGTATTCAGTGCACTTGCGGTGCTTGGCGGAAGCGCTGTCGGGAAATATGCGGCGGACCGGTGCAAAAGAGATTACTCCTGGATCGGCGGCGCCCTGTTTGTGGTGCTGGCATTCAGCAAGATTTTGTAGATTTATAGTAAATGTGTCAAAAAAAGCTTGCGTTTTCATTGCGGTATGGTATAATATGCCTATACATGAAGCAGTGGAAACGCACAGCTCTTGTAAAATATAATTAGATATTGTGGGATCTGAGAGTGGAGATGATTTTAATTCCTGTGCACATGAGGGGTGCTTACAGGTTTTATGACGATGTCTCCTTTTTTTATGCGCTGCGCATGGGGAGCACGGGGCAGGAACGGATTTCACAATAGAGGGAAGCATAAATAAGCAATAAGGGGCAAACAAGGAGGAACATGGTATGGCAAAGTATGTGATGGCACTGGATGCAGGAACGACGAGCAACCGTTGTATTTTATTTAACGAGCAGGGAGAGATCTGTTCGATGGCACAGAAAGAGTTCCGGCAGTTTTTTCCGAATCCGGGCTGGGTGGAGCACGATGCCAATGAGATCTGGTCTACAATGCTTGGCGTGGCGGTTGAGGCGATGAACATGATCCGCGCGACGGCGGCGGATATTGCGGCGATTGGTATCACCAATCAGCGTGAGACGGCGATTGTCTGGAACAAGGAGACTGGAGAACCGGTCTATAATGCGATCGTGTGGCAGTGCCGCAGAACTTCGGACATTGCGGATGCATTGAAGGCGAAGGGTCTCGAGGAGACATACCGTCAGAAGACGGGACTGATCATTGACGCGTATTTTTCCGCGACGAAGATCAAGTGGATTCTCGATAATGTTGAGGGTGCGAGAGAGCTTGCAGAGCAGGGCAAGCTGCTGTTCGGAACGGTGGAGACCTGGCTGATCTGGAAGTTCACCAAGGGTGCGGTGCATGTGACCGATTATTCCAACGCATCCCGTACGATGCTGTTCAACATCAACGATCTGTGCTGGGACAAGGAGATCCTGGAGGAGCTGGAGATTCCGGAGTGCATGCTGCCGACACCGCGTCCGTCCAGCGAAGTCTACGGCTACACAGATCCTTCGTTTTTAGGAGATGCGATCCCGATTGCGGGAGCTGCAGGCGATCAGCAGGCGGCGCTTTTCGGACAGACCTGTTTCCACGAGGGCGAGGCGAAGAATACCTACGGTACCGGATGTTTCCTCTTAATGAATACCGGAGAGAAGCCGGTATTTTCCAAGAATGGCCTGGTCACTACGATTGCGTGGGGACTCGACGGAAAGGTGAATTACGCATTGGAAGGTTCCATCTTTGTGGCGGGCGCTGCGATTCAGTGGCTGCGCGACAACATGAAGATGATTGATTCTTCCATGGATTCGGAATATATGGCGAAGAAGGTTCACGGAACACACGGCTGCTATGTGGTTCCGGCGTTTACGGGACTCGGTGCGCCGCACTGGGATCAGTATGCGAGAGGCACGATCGTGGGATTGACGAGAGGAACGAACAAGAACCACATTATCCGCGCGACGCTCGAATCGATTGCACTGCAGGTGTGCGACGTCATCGATGCGATGCGTGCAGATGCCGGCATTGATTTAAAGTCCCTGAAAGTCGACGGCGGTGCAAGTGCGAATAATTTCCTGATGCAGTTTCAGGCGGATATGATCAATGCGCCGGTGAAGCGTCCGCAGTGCGTCGAGACGACTGCAATGGGAGCCGCTTATCTGGCAGGTCTGGCAGTCGGATACTGGAAGGATAAGGAGGACGTGGTCAACAACCAGAAGATCGACCGCATCTTTACCCCGGAGATGGAGGAGGAAGAGCGCAAGGCAAAACGCAAGGGCTGGAATAAGGCAGTCAAGTATGCGTACGGCTGGGCAAAAGACGAGCCGGAGGAAGAAGAGGAATAGTAGACGCGTTAGAAGCAAGCTTACCATATACTATAGGATGAAACGAAACCGCGCAGAGCCGGAAACGGACTCGCGCGGTTTTTCACTCCAGAGGATGCGGTGCTTCCTGTGCAGCTGCCGGTATCCCGGATATTGTTGAATTTTCAGATTCATGGTAGAATGAGTTAAAATGTGATGGAAGAGTTCTATGGATCGGGCATTGTGAAAGAGGAGCAGATACAGATGGAGATTCGATTATTATACGGAAATGAGATACAGTGGGCGGTGCAGACGGCGCATGAGGTCTATGAGCAGTGTGTGCGTCCGTATACAAGAAATGCGGCGGAGGTGCAGCAGTATTATGACTATATGAATCTGCCCAATCTTTCACAGGAGATGCTGGCGGGAAGGCTGTTTTTATGGGGCGCATTTGAAAACGGGCAGATGTGCGGCGTCAGTGCCATGCAGAATGTCGGACATATCACGGCGCTGTATGTAAGACCGCAGTATTTTAGAAGACGGATCGGCAGCAATCTGGTGGACCGGATGTGCAACTTTGCGGCATCCCGATTGCAGTGCGGGCGAGTGACGGTGCAGGCTGCGCCGTCAGCAGCGAATTATTTTTACCACACGGGATTTACGCTGATTCAGGGGGCACCGGCGGGAATGTACGTGCCGTTGGAGAGAAGAATCTGGTCGGTTCCGATGACCCAGGGATACATGGGAAATATCGGGGGAAGCGGCAGTACATCCGCGCAGGGCGGTGGTGTGCCGGTGGCGCAGCCGCGGCGCACAAAGCCGGAGATCAATTATCCGAAAAAGAAGGTAAGCGCCCGGATGGTGCTTTGGCTTACTGCGGTAACCATCGCCTTCGCAGTGGCGGTAGTGACGGGAATTACCGTATATCATATCACACAGGAGGGAATCACGGGCGGATATGAGATGCCTGATCCGGTGGGGGACGAAAATACGGAAACGGACGATGGACAGGAACTGTAGCAAAAGAGCAGGCATTTAACCGGACAAAGAAGCGCAGGACGCGAAGCGGAAGGAGACGGAAGGTGGATACGACGACAAAGGGAACCCGCACAAAATACCGTCTGGCGGAGGCGATGAAGGAATGCATGAAGACGACACCGGTCGATAACATTACCGTGACACAGCTGACGGAATTGTGCGGTGTTACAAGGCAGACATTTTATCGCAATTTTATTGACAAGTACGATCTGATCAACTGGTATTTTGATATTTTACTTCACAAGTCTTTTGAGCATATGGGGAGCGGGAAAAATATTTATGAGAGCCTCGTGAAAAAATTTATCTATATTCGGGAAGAGCGGGTCTTTTTTTCCGCCGGTTTTAAGTCTGCGGACCAGAATAATCTCAAAGATCATGATTTCAGGCTGATTCTGGCGTTTTACGAGGATCTGATCCGACAGAAAACAGGGAAAATGCCCGATGAGGAGATTGGATTTTTACTCGAGATGTACTGCCAGAGTTCCGTGTATATGACAGTGAAATGGGTGACGGAGGGGACGAAGATGCCGCCGGAGCGCTTAGCAGAGCTTATGGTGAAGGCGATGCCCGAGAAAATAAGCGAGTTGTTTGAACAATTAGAAATATTGTATTGATAATAGAGGATTTTAAAATAGAAATTGTGATAAATAGTTACACTTCCCGGATTCTGTCACTTCCCTTTTGTACATTGTGTTGTTAAAATACGATCAAAGATCATTATGTATGGGAAAGGGGAACAAAAAATGGCAAACAGAATTATGTTGAATCAGACATCCTATCATGGGGCGGGAGCGATTGCGGAGATCGTGAATGAGGCGAAAGCGCACGACTACAAAAAAGCATTTGTCTGCTCAGACCCGGATCTGATTAAGTTTCAGGTATCCACAAAGGTAACGGATCTGCTGGATCAGGCAGGGCTTTCCTACGAGATTTATTCCAACATCAAGGCAAATCCTACGATTGAGAACGTGCAGACCGGTGTGGCTGCGTTCAAAAAATCCGGAGCGGACTATATTATTGCAATCGGCGGCGGATCTTCTATGGATACGGCAAAAGCGATCGGCATTATCATCGCAAATCCGGAATTTGAGGACGTCAGAAGCCTGGAGGGCGTTGCGCCGACCAGGAAGCCGTGTGTGCCGATCATTGCTGTGCCGACAACCGCAGGTACCGCTGCAGAGGTTACGATCAACTATGTTATCACGGATGTTGAGAGAAAGAGAAAGTTTGTATGCGTAGATCCGCATGATATGCCGATCATTGCTGTGGTAGATCCGGAAATGATGTCCTCCATGCCGAAGGGGCTGACGGCATCGACCGGAATGGATGCGCTGACACATGCCATCGAGGGTTACACGACGAAGGCGGCATGGGAGATGACAGATATGTTCCATTTAAAGGCCATCGAGATTATTTCAAAATCTCTGCGCGGCGCGGTGGCAAACACGCCGGAAGGACGCGAGGGTATGGCACTCGGACAGTATATCGCAGGTATGGGATTTTCCAATGTCGGTCTTGGAATTGCCCACTCCATGGCACATACATTAGGTGCGGTTTATGATACGCCGCACGGTGTGGCATGTGCGATGATGCTTCCGATTGTGATGGAGTATAATGCAGACTGCACAGGCGAGAAGTACCGTGAAATTGCACGGGCGATGGGCGTAGAAGGTGTGGATGCCATGTCCCAGGAAGAGTACCGGAAAGCCGCTGTTGCAGCAGTCAGAAAGCTCTCCGAGGATGTGGGAATTCCGTCAAAACTGGAAGCTATCAAAGAGTCAGATCTTGATTTCCTTGCAGAGTCCGCACATGCGGATGCCTGCGCACCGGGCAACCCGAAGGATGCATCGGTGGAGGATTTAAAAGAGCTGTTCCGCAAGATTATGTAATCCATCTTACATGAACGCAATTAAGAAGTTAGGTTAGGACAGATCCCCCCTTTGCCGGATTGCCGGCGGAGAGGGGATTTTTCGCATACCGTTTGAGTGCGCCGGTGCGTGTCAGAAACAGGTGAGAAAAGTCGTGGCGGGAAGCTGCCAGGTATGATAGTATAAAAGAGAAAGAAGAAAATGAGGAGTGGCGGTAAAAATGAAAATCAGACAGTTGTATGCGTATGAACTCCGACCGGCGGCAGCGCTGGTGATGGAGACATACAGCAGGATGGAGCAGCCGTATGTGGCGAATCCAAAAGAGATAGAGGATTTCAAACGCTATGCAGATGAAGACCATCTATGGGTGGAATCATGTAAAAATAAGCTCTTTTTATTTGGAGCGTTTGATGATAATGACCAGATGTGCGCCGTCGGTGCGATCGATGCGGCGGGTGCGGTCACGCTTCTCTACGCAGGGCTGAATTTCCAGCATCGGGGACTGGAGGCGGAAGTGCTGCGCGAGATGGAGGAGTTCGCGACTGTCGGGCGCAGTATTGCAAGAGAAGAGATAAAGATTCCAGGGAAGTGGATGCAGTATACAGCGACAGCGGGTGCGCCGGAGCAGTCGTCTGTGACAGAGCAGCAGACCGCGCCGGGGCAGCAGTCGTCTGTGACAGGACAGCAGACCGTGCCGGGGCAGCCGTCTGTGACAGGGCAGCAGACCGCGCCGGAGCCGCAGGCGTACCGGAATCAGAACACAGGCTACGGACAGGACTATGGTCAGCAGCAATATCAGAACACAGGGTATGGACAGGGCTACGGCCAGCAGCAGAATCAGAATATGGGCTACGGACAGAGTTACGGTCAGCAGTCCTATCAGAACACAGGATATGGACAGGGGTACGGAGAGAGTTACGGTCAGCAGACAGCACCTCAAAAAAAGAGCCGTGCTCTGCTGTGGATTGTACTGGCGGTCATAGCTGGTGCCGTGCTGCTTGTGACCGTGCCGGCGTTCATTCTTTTTCACGCGGTCAACCGTACCGTGCAGGATACGTTGACGTGGAATGAGTCGTCTGCAGAGGCGGACAGAGACGGGGAAGATGGCAGCGATACGGAGGACGATACGGCGGTAGAAGACACCGAGGAGGAACGTGAGGTATTAGAACTGCCGGATTCTCTGGGAAAGGATTTTTTTGTCACACAGGATGACATTTATGTGGCAGATCAGCTTTCCTATACGGTTACCGCGCAGCATATTGAGGTACCGAATCAGCGGAAAGACGGATTTGAGGAGTACGATGTTTCTTATCCGGTTATTACCTATGCGGATGGAAGAGATGCGACCGGAGTAAATGAGATTCTGCGGAATGCCGCCTGTGCGCAGCTGGATACCATGTATCCGGAGCCGCAGGAAGAATATTTGTATCTGGATGAAGACTACCCGTATCTGGCATGCTATGTGGACTATGAGATCACGTATATGAGCGATGAGATTCTGTGCGTGGCATTTCAGGATCACTATTTTAATGGAAGCATGTGGGGAGAGTTTTGTGACCTGCGCACAAGAGTCATCAATCTTGCCACGGCAGAGCGATATGAGGTTGAGGATGTGCTGCGTTCGGATGATACGTTTGCGGAGGCTTATTATGAAAAAATCTGCGAGAAGTCGGATTCTTTCAACGATGCACCCGCATTTACCGCCCGGATGGCGGGACAGACGATGGACGGGGAGATTCTGGAGGGAAGATATTACAGCAACTATGTCCTCTGCAAAAATGATATTTATGTGAATCTTACCTATCATTATTACGATGAAGGACTGATTATGCACGGCTGGGATTCCACGCAGTGGACGATGGAGGAACTGGAAGCGTACCGGACGGACAGCGATCTGTGGGAGAAATATTTGAAGTGATTTTACGAAAGTGGAAACAAAATTGTTTCCACTTTTGCTATTTTCTTGTGCCCTGCTGGTTCTCAGAAGAGAATATTGAAATTTTATAGTAAAGAAATATTGTAATTTTTTTTCAGATCATTTTTCAGACCGGATGCATTGTAGATGTCCTCCATAAGGAGGGCATTGTAATAGGCATAGTGTGCAAATTCCTTTGCGGAATTTGTGAGACCAAGTGATCCTAATGCCTGACAGTAGTGTGAAAAAATGTTCCCTGTAAAATACATTGAACTTATAGCATCGGAAAAAAGCGGGACTAACGCAACGATTTCCGAAAGACGATTTTCTGTATAAAGAAATCTTATAAGCATTCCCAAGGTTACGGGGAAGGAACGCTTTTTCTCGAGAACATCCAACGGAACATGGCTGGTATATTCCAGAAGCTTATAAAAACAGTAAATGCCATGTGTAGGATTTATAGTTGCATAAGTGCGGCAGATATTGTTTAAAATGGTAAGTTCTATCCACGATAATCGATAGTCAAGAATTTTATCAAATTGAAAGCCGGGCAAAGTCATGAAAAGAGCATTTTTTAACCCTTTTAATTTTTGATCATTGTCGGATTCACAGATGGCTGATTTGTAAGCAGCAAATTGTAAATAGCAGATATCTTTGGAGTTGCATAGCATCTCCATTTTTTTTACAAGATCAAGCTGTAAGGTTTTGTGATTCATACGAGTTTTCGCTAAACGAAGCTGGAGTTCCTGCAGTTTGTTCTCTTTTTCACTCCCGTAAAATGTAAAAACAAGATCCGAAATACCTAGGCGTTGAAGCAAGGTTTGAGCAAGAATGATATCAGGCTGCTGTGTTTCGTTTTCGATTTTTGAAAGCTTGGATTTGCTGCATAATCCTCGGCAAAGCGCCGACTGAGATAATTTTTGATCTTTGCGTAGAGAGCGGATCAGGCCCCCCAGCGTGAGAACCTTGTGAGAGAAAAAGTCATAGGTGCCATCTCCCATAGAAGAGACATTTATGGGGAGCTTGAGGGGAAACGATATAAGCGGAATATCAGAAAATAAGTTTAAGTCTTCAACCAAAGTTGCAGAAAGGTGGTTGGAAACATAATTTCTACAGATGGTGGCATAACAGCTGTTAATGGAATGGGCAGAGAAAAAGGCAGTTTTAAATAAGGTCAGAAAACGATCCTGTTGTCCCATATAATAGTATCCGAGTGCGGTTAAAAACGTCAGTTCATGTATAAGTCCGTCGTCAAGATTTAAAATCATTTGATGGCGGTAGAAGTCCGACAGTTCAAGTGCAGACTTATAGTCACAGACAGTCAGCAGATATTTGGTATATACCACCGCATTTTCCGCAAGTAAACGATCCCGTTCAAGAAAAGAAAGCGAACGGGCAGAGAGATAGGAAGAAATCTGCTGGCAGACATGATGAGCAGTAGCTGTATCACCAAGGTACAGTGCTTCCTGCGCAAGATATATAAATAGTTCTATTTCGACAGAAGACAAAAACAGAGAATGGATTGCTGCATTGTCGATATCAGATCTTGTGATTTTTAAAGCAAAGCGAACCAGCTCATAAGTATGGGCGTGATTTGCATGACCAGAACGTAATTGCAGCTTGCAGTGAAGCAGAAGCCATTCCTGATAGTAAAATTTATTGTCTGCCCAATTCAGCATTTCAATGTGATCCAATAACTGGCAGGCGGGCGTGAGTTGCCAGGAATCCAGATAAAAGCGTACTTCCTTCAAGGCGTAAAAGCAGTCAAAGTCTGCGCGCGTCGAGAAAGTAGGATAAGCTTCACAAAAGATACCAGCATGTGCCATTAAAGTCTGAAAAGTGGCAGGGCTGACACCGGCAGAGCCGTTCTCAATGCGGGACAGAGAGAGGGTAGAACAGACTCCATCGGATAATTGTTCCTGGGTTAGACCCGCATTAAGGCGGGCCTGTCTAATAATAGAACCGGCATGTTGTACACTCATAGAAAATAGCTCCTTTATATGAAACTACAAACAGTATAAAACGGACATAGGGAAAATGCAAGGTTTTGAAAAACCTGCATAAATGTCGGAAAAGTTTCCATTTATGAAATTAAAAATGTGAGAAACTTCAAGTATCATAAAGGTAAGGTGTGGCAGCACACCTTACCTTTATGATAAAGACGGAGAAAAGTATGTTGAAATATGAGATAGTATCGATTCTTAGAAATAAGGCAGCCTATATTTTTCTGTTGGTTGTTCTGCTTTTTGGATTAAAAGCTACGGTGGAACTGCAAAGATCGATTACATCCAGTCAGGACACGAACTATATAAAGCGGGAACTGCAATATGAACTTGTGATGCATCGGCAGCTGTTAGAATCGGAGCTTGCTACTGCGCGCAGAGATGCAGGAGATGCAAAACGGCGAAAATTTAATACAAATGCAATACAATTTCGTAAATGGAGAATAGAAGAATTACAGGAACTTATTGCATTGCTTGAGGTGGGCGGGACAGAGTCACAGCAGTTCCAGAAGGAATATAAGGCATATGGGGTGATATGCAGTATTGTATCATACCAGATGTTTGTTTATCCAGAGCGTGGATGCAGCCCTGTTGAAGTACGTTGTGCAGATATGTTTCAGAAATGGGGCAGGCAGCTGGGACTTTATGACCTTCCGTTTGACATTTCTTCTATGACTGCGAATCCATATGTATCGTCCGAACTGATGGAAGCTTCTGTTGCAGCGTATGAAAATAATATGGGCCGTCTGGAACATTTATTAAATGATTATGATAAAAAAAGTCTGGGATTGGACTCGGGATCGCCCTATGCTTTTTTAGAGACTCTATTTTGTGAAAATGCGTATGTACTTACGATATTAGATATTTGCATCCTGTTATTTTCTTTTGGCTACATTATGGAAGGAAAAAATGACCACAGGTATGAATTTATGACAGTGCAGCCATACAGTGAGTGGAAGAAGTACAGGCATTATGTGACCTCTTTTTTTGTGGCGGCAGGAGTTGTGTGTGCGATTGGAATAGGTGTGTGGTTTTTATATTGGGGAATGCGATGCGGCTTTGATGGGATTGACAGCCATATGTTTGTGGATGTTAAAACCTATAAGAGGTTTTATTCATACGAGCATCTGGAAGATTACTCCTATGAGGGGTTAGCCCGCATGTATGCGGATTATAAGTATACAGACGGAGGAAGAGGAGTCATGCTGTATACAACTTATCCGTTGGGATCACTTCCGTTATATCGTTTCCTACTATATATGTGTATACTTGCAGCTTTAAAAGTTTTGTTTTTTGCGATGCTTGGAAGCGGGATTCGAGTGCTGATACAGCATTCACAGGGCGGGATTGCCGTGGTGGCAGCAGCAACCGTGCTTACAGGATACAGTCAGCTGACAGGCTGGGGAAAACCATATAATCCGTTTGCGATTGGATCCTGCTGGAATGTGACGCTGGGATCAGAACGGATCACATGGCTGTATGCGGTATTGGAACTAACATTCAGCTGTATTTTGATTATGATAATAACGTGTACTGTATCCGGGAAAAAAGACAGAATATAGGGGAGAGCGGAATGAAGGTTTTACAGGTTGAAGATATTGAAAAGTCTAAGAAAAGAAAAAAGATTCTGAAGGGATTAAGTTTTTCCGTGGACGAACAGGAGATTGTAGGACTTTTAGGACCAAATGGGAGCGGAAAATCGACTACAATAAAATGCATCAGTGGATTATACAGGACAGATAGAGGGAGAATCAGAATCTGTGGGAATGACATCAAAAGCAACCGCTTAGAAGCATTAAAACAGATTGGAATTGCCATGGAAGTCCCCGCTCTTTATCCTGAATTAAGCGGTATACAGAATCTGCGGATGGCAGCAACAGCCAGAAAGGTGCCCAAAGAGCGGGTGGAGGAACTTGCCGTTTTCACAGATCTGGGGGACAGACTTTTGGATCGCACCGGAACCTATTCCATGGGAATGAAAATGCGGCTGAATCTGGCAATAGCGATTGTGGATCAACCCAAACTGGTAATTCTGGACGAGCCCACCAATGGCCTTGACCCGGAAGCAGTTTTTCGGCTGCGACGGGAAATCGAGGAGATTCGTCAGAGGGGGAGTGCTGTTTTGATCTCTTCCCATCAACTTTCGGAAGTGGAAAAGATTGCAGATCGAATCGTTGCTATTGACGATGGCATGGTTTGTTTTGATGGAAAGCTTGATGATCTTTCCGACAGGTTTGAAAATCTTGAAGAATTTTACAAAAATTTGTATGGAGCAGATAAGAAATGAAAGCATTTTTGCAAAATGAAATACGGCTTTTCTTTAGCCGGAAAAATTACCTGGTCTGGATTGTGGGAGTGCTGGCGGTTGTTTTTGCATATAGACTTTACTATGTTACACAGTATGAGAATTATGCGCAGACAGTGTTGGAAGAACTGGAAGAAAATGCAAAAGATATTACGATCTGGGAATCTGAGTATCAGAGGCAGTGCATGGAACTATGGGGGGACAATAGTGCAGAAAAATTTGCACATGCCAGTTTATTGCTAAATGCATGGAAACAGTACGAACAGACCAATATTCGGTTGCGTTATTATTGGGAACAGGCTTGGGATGAGAATGGAATTCGCAGGACGGTGCTGGAGGAAGACGAAAATTTAATAGCGATTGAGGAACTGGGAGAGGAAGTGGAGTATACGGGCATATTCAGAGGGAGTGTTGCTGATTGGAGAGCACGTATGCTGTTACATAAAGCATATCAGCAGAGCGGAACAGAGGAACCGGTCTGTCCGGTTGTGCCTCAGGCTGCATGGTTATGGAAAGAGGCTTTTTCTGGAAACAGTGTATTATTTTTGATTTTTACAGTTTTGATTATTTTGCTGCATTTTGATGCGTGGGCGAATGAATTTGAATATGCAACTTGTTACAGACTATACATCCTGCCAATAAAAAAGGAATGGTTGTATCTGGAACGATTTTTTGTACGTGTACTGGTGAGTGTCGTATGTGTTGGCAGTGCGGCAGGCATATTATTTCTGCTTGGAACAGCACGATATGGAACCGGAGGACAGATGCTTCTGGTGATTTCTGAACAAGGGACGCAGACGGTGATATCGATATGGAGTCTTGTGCGAGAAGAAATATTAGGAATGCTTCTGTATATAGTTTTTCTGACGGCTGCAGTTCTGCTCATTTCTTTTATTGTAAAAACGAAAATGAACGCATTGATGATATGTGCAGCTTTTTGTATGACAGGGATTGTTCAAACGACAGCCTCAGATGGAACCGGTAAAGGCATCGTGGAATGGCTGCCACAGCTTTCTGCCTTAACGTTGCTTATGCTGCTGGCAGGCTGTATTCTGATCCGTATAAGAGAGGACTAGATGATGACGGGGTTTCATGAATTGGTATATCCTGAACTTGAAAAAAAGCAGTTGACGGGATATATCATAATAAGCACTATCTCTGGAGTAGTGGGAATTTGTTTAACTTATCTTGTGGGACATTTCCTGGATCTGATTATAGCTTCATGCCAAGAGAGGGAATGGGTGGAATATATTGTGGTGTATGTGGGATTGAATATAATAAATAGGATATGCTACATACGAATGGAATATCAGCGGGTGTCTATTGAGGGAAAATTAAGTTATGGCATGACACGGAAAGTGCTGAAAATAGTATATAATACTTCGTATTTAAACTATTGCAAGGAAAATCCGGCAGCAATAAGCCAGAAGATTAATAATGATACTGGGATAATAGCATCATTTTATGTATCTTTTTTTAAAAATATAATTGTTCAGACGGTTTCTACAATTGTGTATCTTTTGGTGCTGATAAAAAACTCCTTGTTAATAGGGAGTCTTGTTATATTGATGATGATTGCATACACGGGCGTTTATTTAATTTCAAAAAAGCTGATATACCGGACAGAAAAGGAGGTTATTGAACAAAAAACAAATTATGCTACAACATTGTTTGAGCTAATTGAAAAGTCGGTATCTATTCGTATGAATGGGATGAGTCAATATCATTTCGGATGTATGGAGAATGACTATCAGAATTTGTTGCGCGTTTTAAAAAAACAAATTGGAGCATACAGCATATATAATGTTCTAAAAGATATATTGATATTGATATTTCAGACCGCATTATTTTTAGCAGGCGGCAGAATGATTCGAATGGATAGTATGTCTGTAGGAACATTGGTTGTTATGCTAAATTATTTTGTATATGTATTGGGGTGTATGGAATTTTTCTTGAATATAGGAAGTTCTTATCAGACGGTAAAGGCAAGCGAAGAACGATTAAAAAAATATTTAGTATTAGATGAACTTCCGACAGGAAAAGAAAGGCAAAGGATAATTGAGAAAATAGAATTAAAAAATTTGGAATTTGCTTATCCTGGACAAAATAGACTTTTTGACATTACAACGGAATTTTGCATGGGAAAGATATATTGGATCAGAGGTAGAAATGGGGTGGGAAAATCATCTCTTGTTAATATAATGCTTGGAATTTATGGAACCTCGTATACGGGGCAAGTGATATATAATGGCTACAGACTGGGTGAATTGGATTATAAGTGGTTTATTAACAACAATACGGCTGTTATAGAGCAGGATCCCTATATATTTGATGGAACAATTCAAGAGAATATATGTTTGAAGGGGAATCGGATAGATATGGATGAATTGAAAGCATTAGTGAGCCAAATGAAATTGGATTCGCTGATGAAGTTTGTAGATATGGATAGTACAAAGCATAGAGAGAATAAGATATATTCAGGGGGAGAAAAGCAAAAGATAGCAATTGTCAGAACATTGTTATCGGATTCATGCATATGGATTTTAGATGAACCGACAGCAAACCTTGATGAAGAAAGTAAAATTATCTTCTATAAGGAGTTAGAGCAACGAAAAAAGGAACACATTATATTGCTGATTTCGCATGAAACGCCATTGTGTCGGTGGGATCATATTGTTGATATAGGACGATGAACGTCCAATTTGTCCATAATGTATAATTTTTATACATCACAGTGTAAAAATTATACATTATTTGGTTCCGGAAAAAGGTTGAAAAATATCCTGTGATATGATAAACTTTTTACAATTTAGGAAAAAGGCATAGCACTGCCCATAATGGCACGAAGACGATGCATCACACACCGTGTGCATGTGCGTTCTGAAAAAAAGAAGAAAAACGGAAACGTTTTTTTTTTTGGGAAAAAAGTGAAAGGACAGGGAGACGAATGAAAGCTTTTTTGATACTCGAAGATGGGAATGTATTTACAGGAACCAGTATTGGTTCCACCAGAGAGGTCATCAGTGAGATCGTGTTTAACACATCGATGACCGGTTATCTGGAGGTTCTGACCGATCCGTCCTATGCGGGACAGGCAGTCGTGATGACCTATCCGCTGATTGGAAATTACGGAATCACGCCGGATATGGAGTCGGGACGGCCGTGGCCGGACGGTTATATCGTGAGGGAACTGTCCAGAATGCCGAGCAATTTCCGGTGCGAGGGGACGATTCAGGATTTTCTCGCAAAATACGATATTCCGGGAATTGCCGGAATTGATACGCGTGCGCTTACCAAGATCCTTCGTGAGAAGGGAACGATGAACGGTATGATCACGACGAATGAGAACTATAATATAGAAGAAATCATTCCTAAATTAAAAGCATACACGACAGGCAACGTGGTAGATAAAGTTACCTGTACGGAAAAACGAGTATTAAAAAAGCAGGGAAATGCCCCTGAGACGAAAAAAGTGGCGCTTCTTGACCTGGGAGCAAAGCGCAATATTGCCCAGTCCTTACGAGAGAGAGGCTGTGAGGTGACGGTATACCCGGCACATACTTCTGCGGAGGAGATTCTGGCGGCGAACCCGGACGGCATTATGTTAAGCAACGGACCGGGAGACCCGAAAGAGTGCAAAGAGATCATTGCAGAGATCCGCAAGCTGTATGAATCCGATACGCCGATTTTTGCAATCTGCCTGGGACATCAGCTCATGGCGCTTGCAACGGGGGCTGACACGCACAAGATGAAGTACGGACACCGCGGAGGCAACCATCCGGTCAAGGATCTGGCGACGAACCGCGTCTACATTTCTTCACAGAATCACGGCTACGTGGTAGACACCGATACCCTGGATCCGAAGGTGGCAACACCGGCGTTCGTCAATGTCAACGACGGAACGAACGAGGGACTTTCCTATGTCGGCAAGAACATTTTCACGGTGCAGTTCCATCCGGAAGCGTGTCCGGGACCGCAGGATTCTGCATATCTGTTTGACAGATTTATCAACATGATGGGAGGAGCGAAATAATGCCAAGAAATCAGGAGATTAAGAAGGTACTTGTAATCGGTTCCGGTCCGATCGTCATCGGACAGGCAGCGGAGTTCGACTATGCAGGAACACAGGCATGCCGTTCCCTGAAGGAAGAGGGTGTGGAAGTCGTTCTGGTCAATTCCAACCCGGCGACCATCATGACGGATAAAGACATCGCAGACCAGGTTTACATCGAGCCGCTCACCGTGCCGGTGTTAGAGCAGATCATTGCAAAAGAAAAACCGGATTCTATCCTCCCGACCCTTGGCGGACAGGCCGGATTAAACCTCGGCATGGAGCTTTCCGAGAAAGGAATTCTGGATAAGTACGGTGTGAAGCTGATCGGTACGACTGCAGAGACTATTTTCAAGGCGGAAGACCGTCAGGCATTCAAAGATACAATGGAGAAGATCGGAGAGCCTTGTGCGGCATCCGAGGTTGTGCACAACGTGCAGGATGGCATTAAGTTCACAAACACCATCGGCTATCCGGTTGTGCTTCGTCCGGCGTATACGCTTGGAGGAAGCGGCGGCGGTATTGCACACGACGAGACCGAGCTGATCGAGATTCTGACAAACGGACTCCGCTTAAGCCGTGTCGGAGAGGTACTCGTGGAGCGCTGCATCGCAGGCTGGAAAGAGATCGAGTATGAGGTAATGCGTGATGCGAATGGCAACTGCATCACGGTATGTAACATGGAGAACATTGATCCGGTCGGCGTGCATACCGGCGATTCCATCGTAGTCGCACCGTCACAGACGCTGGGCGACAAGGAATATCAGATGCTCCGTACCTCTGCTTTAAATATTATATCTGAATTAAATATCACGGGCGGATGTAACGTGCAGTATGCACTCAATCCGGAGAGCTTTGAGTATTGCGTTATCGAGGTAAACCCGCGTGTGTCCCGTTCCTCCGCGCTTGCATCCAAGGCGACCGGTTATCCGATTGCAAAAGTTGCAGCAAAGATCGCACTTGGCTATACGCTTGACGAGATCAAGAACGCCATCACCGGAAAAACCTACGCAAGCTTTGAGCCGATGCTCGACTACTGCGTTGTCAAGATTCCGAGACTGCCGTTCGATAAATTCATTACCGCAAAACGTACACTGACCACACAGATGAAGGCAACCGGAGAGGTTATGAGTATCTGCAATAACTTCGAGGGAGCCTTGATGAAGGCGATCCGTTCCTTGGAGCAGCATGTGGACAGCCTGATGTCCTATGATTTTACCGGACTTTCCAGAGAAGAACTGGTAAAACAGCTTCACGTTGTGGATGACCGTAGAATCTGGGTGATTGCAGAGGCATTGCGCCGCGGTATGGATTACGATGTGATTCACGACATCACCAAGATTGATAAGTGGTTCATCGACAAGCTGGCAATCCTGGTTGAGATGGAGCAGAAGTTAAAGAGCGAGTCTCTTACGGTAGAACTGTTAAAAGAGGCAAAACGAATCGAGTTCCCGGATAAGGTGATCGCAGAATTGACCGGTAAGACCGAGACAGAGATCCACGATATGCGCTACGCTAACGGTATCGTGGCAGCATACAAGATGGTAGATACCTGTGCGGCGGAGTTTGAGGCGACCACACCGTACTACTATTCCGTATTCGGCAGCGAGAATGAGGCGGAAGAGACGCACCCGAACAAGAAGGTGCTGGTACTTGGTTCCGGACCGATCCGTATCGGACAGGGAATTGAGTTTGATTACTGCTCCGTACACTGTACCTGGGCATTCGCAAAAGAAGGCTGGGAGACCGTCATCGTCAACAACAACCCGGAGACCGTATCAACAGACTTTGATATTGCGGATAAGCTGTACTTTGAGCCATTGACGCCGGAGGATGTGGAAGCCATCGTAAAACTTGAGAAGCCGGACGGTGCGGTGGTGCAGTTTGGTGGACAGACTGCGATCAAACTGACCGAGAGCCTGATGAAGATGGGCGTGAAGATCCTCGGAACCAAGGCGGAGGACGTCGACGCTGCGGAGGATCGTGAGCTTTTCGATGAGATTCTCGAGAAGACCAAAATTCCGAGAGCGGCAGGCGGAACGGTATTTACCGCGGAGGAAGCGAAGGAAGTGGCGAACCGTCTGGGCTATCCGGTGCTTGTGCGCCCGTCCTATGTACTCGGCGGACAGGGCATGAAGATTGCATTTAACGATGACGAGATCGAGGAATTCATCGGCATCATCAACCGGATTGCACAGGATCACCCGATCCTTGTTGATAAATATCTGCAGGGCAAGGAGATTGAGGTCGACGCTGTGTGTGATGGAACGGACATCCTGATTCCGGGTATCATGGAGCATATCGAGAGAACCGGTGTCCATTCGGGAGACAGTATTTCCGTCTATCCGGCACCGACGATCAGCGCTCATGTAAAAGAGACGATCGTGGAATATACGAAGCGCCTGGCACAGGCACTGCATGTCATCGGACTGATCAACATCCAGTTTATTGCGATGAATGAAGAGGTCTATGTTATCGAGGTAAACCCGAGATCTTCAAGAACCGTGCCGTACATCAGCAAGGTGACCGGTATTCCGATTGTCGATCTCGCAACGAAGGTCATTATCGGAAACACAATCCGCGGACTTGGCTATGAGCCGGGACTTGCACCGACGGCTGATTACATTGCCATCAAGATGCCGGTATTCTCGTTTGAGAAGTTGCGCGGAGCGGAGATTTCCCTTGGACCGGAGATGAAGTCCACGGGTGAGTGCCTTGGTATTGCAAAGACATTCAATGAGGCATTGTATAAGGCGTTCCTTGGCGCCGGAGTGACACTGCCGAAATATAAGCAGATGATTATGACGGTAAAGGATGCGGACAAGCCGGAGGCCGTTGGTGTTGCAAAGCGCTTTGAAGCGCTCGGCTACAAGATCTACGCGACCAGAAGCACCGCAAAATATTTGCAGGAGCATGGGGTGAATGCGCTGCGTGTCAATAAGATCACACAGGAATCCCCGAATGTCATGGATCTGATCCTTGGTCATAAGATTGATCTTGTGATCGATACTCCGACACAGGGCAATGGAGACAAGACGCGCGACGGCTTTTTGATCCGCCGAAATGCGATCGAGACCGGCGTGTACTGTATCACAGCGATGGATACGGCAAACGCACTTGCAAGAAGCCTTGAGACAGCGATGGATACGCTGACTCCGGTTGATATTGCGAAAGTGAAGAATTTATAAACAAAAAAAAGAATCTCGCTTGCGAGATTCTCCGCGCGCGAGCGGTTCGCAAAGCGATATTTTCCATACCGCGAGCTGCGCATCCGCGCGGAGCGATTCTTATTTCATAGGAAGGACCTACTTTCGTACATTAATGTGTCAAGGTATTTCTTATGAAATAAGAAAGAGCCTGTATACGGATGGATGAGAACTCATCGCACCGTTACAGGCTCTTTTTTGGTAAAATTTTCTGTTGTCATGGCGTTGCTCCGGGATTAGTTGTAATATGGATGAATGTCAACTCCGTACATTGCTTCAACACCCATTGCGACTCCGTCGATATTCTCCATGAAGAATGCTTTGATTTTTGCTAACATAATAATTTCCTCCTTTATTGAATTGGTACATTTTTGCTTGTTCATCAAAGGTTTTCCCTTTGACAGCTATTATAATACACGGAAATATGGTAATATTATAGATAAGATATTAGCAAAAAGTTGGGTGATATTGACTTTTAGGAGAAAAAATGGAAGAACAGAAAAATACATATGAAAATGTTACGCTCGAACCGGACGTCGGCTTTGATATCCGGTTTGTTACGATGGATCATAACTCTCCGTTTCACTGGCACCGGGAGATGGAGATTCTCTACATATTAAACGGGCATGCCACTGTGCATATGGAGGGTGAGGAATACGAACTGAATCCGTTGGACGCGGTTGTGATGGACTATGCCAGAATTCATGAAGTCATCTATGCGCTGCCGCAGACAATGGGAATCTGTATCCACGTGTCAAGGCAGCTTCTGCGGCGCTATCTGCCGGAGGCGGAACCTTTTGCGATCCGCTGCGCGGGACAGCGTCTCCGTCCAGGGCAGCAGGAATATTACAATGAAATCTGCGGGTATTTAAAAGAACTGACGGTGCTTTATGTGAATCAGAATGAGACGTACCGGTTAAAAAGCACGGCGCGGATTCTGGAATTGCTGGCATGTCTGGTGGAACATTTTTCGGAACCTGTCTCCATGGTGGCAACGCAGACGAGGGCGGGGAAGATGGAGCGGCTGGAGCAGATCTGTATGTATGTGGATCATCACTACAGGGAAGAAATGACGCTGCAGGAAGCGGCGGATGAACTGGGGCTCAACCGGGAATACTTCTGCCGGTTCTTTAAGCAGAGCACCGGCAGCTCGTTTATGCGCTATGTAAATCAGGTGCGGCTCAATTATATCTATCAGGATCTGCTGCACACGGACGATCCGGTACAGGAGATCATGGAGCGGCATGGCTTCTTTAATCAGAAGCTTTTTTACCGGATGTTTAAGGAGCGTTACCACTGTACTCCGCGCCAGGCGCGCCGGATGGCGGAAAACAATCCTTATGTGGAAGCAAAATAACCGCGCTGTATATGCAGGGGGGAGGATATAAGTTCCGGATGCAGCCCGGTGTGAAGCATCCTAACCGCCAAATCCGGCATTTCTAGCCGCATCGTGTTTGACATTCTCGATGATCCGTGTCTTTCCAAGTTTTGAGTACTCCACGAGGTGTGTCCGCAGGTTGCAGACAATTTTAGGACTTTCGTGTGTGTCCCTTACTGTCATCGCTGAACAAAACATAACCGCGCGAAGCCGATGTCTGAACAGGTATCTGCCGTGTCTTCAATAGCAGATGCCTGCGAGTTTCGGTTCGCGCGGTTTTATATTGTCTGTGAAGCGATGACATTAGGGACACCAGGAAGTCCGCTCATTGTCTGCAACCTGTCGGACACATCCTGTGGATTGTCAAAACGTGGCAAGGACACAGAATAAAATGTCAAACACGACGCGGAAGAAATGCTCGCATTATGCTTCAAGGATGCTTCACATCGGGCTGCATCCGGAACGATACGCCGTTCCCACCCTTCACATAAAATATTAAACCAGTTTCATGCGCTTGCGGGGAGCTTTCCTGATCGGGGAAGCGTCCTCTTCCGGCACCGGTGCAATGGGCGGAGGTGTGAGCACTCTGGCATTGTCCAAAAGATCATCCATGCTCTTCTTCTGGGCAGCTTTCTGCTTGCGCTGTGCGATGGCAAGCTTTTTCTGCCGGAAACGGTCAGCCGTCTCACGGATGTACTGGTCTGCGACAAAATGCTCGAGCGCCTCCTCGTCGATCGCAATCCGGTTGTCCATGGTTTTCATGATGTCCGTCACACGTAGGGAATCTCCGATGACCGGATCACTCAGATCGTAGATCATATTGTTGGAGAACTTTAAGATCATCGGGCGGGTAAAATCCGCGGCATTTTCCACGAGGACGAGCGCCTTCTCACCGTCGGAGAGATCAACGCACGCGCCGGTCGGGAGAATGTGGATGCATTCCGCCAGTGCGGCAACGACGCGCGGATTGTAGGTCCGGCTGTGTCTGCGCAAAAAAGACATCGCGGCAACCTCCGAGACCGGCGGATTGTTAATATTCATGGCGGTAAGCCGGTCAAACTGATCTGCCACCTTTAAAATATCACAGAGCAGACGTGTCTCCGGGGAAGGATCCTTGATCTTTAAGGTCTGACTCTTCTGGAAGATGAACTGCTGGATAATCTCTAAGGAAATCTTCGGAAGGTTGCACTCCTCATAGCGCGGGCGGATTGATTCATAACCGCGTTCCAGATTCATCTGGATAAAATTCCGGTCGCTGTCCGAGAGGTCGTCGCCCTTGTCGAGGATGGCCTGTGGAACATACAGATAACCGAAATCATACAGCAGGGAAGCCGTGATCAGCGCCCGGATATCTTCTGCCGGGAGCTGCATCTCATTGGAGATCATTGCGGATAGGATACCGACACTGATCGAGTGTTTGTATACAAAGTCCGCGGAACTGCGGAGTGTCTGCGTAAAATTCAGCTTGTGGTCAAGACTGCCGTAATGCCGCTGGATATCATCGACCAGCGAGAGCAGTGTGGACGGGACAAGATTGTCGACAAGCTTGTCCATGTTGTCCTTTAACTTGAACATGTAGATGGTCTGGAACTGTTCAAACTCCAGATCTTCCCGCGAAAGCGGCGGCAGCGGTTCAGCCGGCTCCAGAATAAAAATGCCGATCAGACCAAAATTCTCAATACTGTTAATACCCTGGATCGTGAGCCTTGTATCCCGTTCGTATAACAGAACCCCCATCCTGTTGTAGATTGGCTTTGCAAGGCGCATACCGGGCTTTAGATCAGCAGTTTTGACAAATTGCATGATTATCTCCCCCTCTTCCGGTATTGTCATACCAAAATCCTCTTTATCTTCCCTCTATGATAGCATATTGAAAGCTGAAATACAATCTGATATGATACTCTTAGAACCGGGGTTTTTGAAAGAAAATCCTACTTTTCCGGAGAAAGAGGTACTTATGATACAGATTCCGTGGAGACGCGTGGCGGGAGCAGCGCTGGTAATGTGCCTGCTTCTGGCAAATACATCTTATGCCGAGACGACACAGGACAACATAAATGATGCGAAGAATCAGATTGAGGATCTGAAAGATCAGAAAAAGGATGCCGAGGATACCGTCAATGACATCTCCGGCAAAAAGGATGCACTGGAGTCGGATCTTAGCGGGTTAAACGGTCAGCTTTCCGATATTGTCGCACAGATCAATGATCTGGAGGGGCAGATTTCGGACAAACAGGGGGAGATTGACCAGGCGAAGGAGGATCTGGCTGCGGCGGAGGCACAGTCTGCGAAACAGTATGAGGATATGAAGCTGCGGATTCAGTTCATGTATGAGAACGGAAGCACGCCGGTATGGCAGATGCTTGCGGAGGCGGAATCTTTTTCCGACTTCCTGAACCGCACGGAATATATTACCGACATCAACGCCTACGACAGAAAAAAGCTTGTGGAATACCAGGATCTGCAGGAGCAGATAGCCGCCCAGAAGGAAGATCTGGAGAGTGATATGACCGAGCTGGTGGCGATGCAGGATGACATGAAGAAAAAGCAGGCGAACGTCAGCAGTCTCATCAACACCACCAAGGCGAATCTGGCGCAGACACAGGAAGATCTGGCGGATGCGCAGTCCAACGTCGCGGACCTGGAGGATAAGATCAACCAGATGGTCGAGTACGAGAAGCAGCTGGAGATCCAGAAGGCGAAGGAGGACGCTGCGCGTCTGGCGGCGATTAAGGAGCAGGAGAAGGAGGATACCTCCACCGTGGTCTATGTGCCGACGGACAGTGACCAGTACCTGCTTGGAGCAATCATCCAGTGCGAGGCGGGCGGAGAATCCTACGACGGGAAGCTTGCGGTCGGAAGCGTTGTGATAAACCGTGTGAAGAGTTCGTATTTTCCGAACTCTGTCTCGGGTGTGATTTACCAGAGCGGTCAGTTCTCGCCGGTGGCGAGCGGCAGACTGGCGTATCGTCTGGAAGCGGGTGTGGACGGAAGCTGCCTTCAGGCGGCACAGGATGTGCTAAACGGCAATATTACGGTGGGCTGCCTGTATTTCAGACAGAATAACGGCATCATACAGGGAACCGTAATTGGAAACCATGTATTCTATTAGAAGTGAAAAAAGTGCGGAAAACCGCAGAATGGCAGCAGGGCGATTTTTGTGAAAAGTACACAAGAATCGCTTTGCTTTTGTTTGGAAAATAAAATTTGCATGATAAATTTTTAACAAAAAAAGACTGTAAAACAGACGTATAGAGGGGGAAAAAGGAGCGTAAAGAAAACTTTAGAAAGATGAAAAAAGAAGAAAGTTATTGCATTTAAGAGTGAAATATGGTAGCATGAAAAAGTATTAAAAAGCTAGTAAAAACGCCGATTATTTAAAATGCACCTTGTGAAAAAAAGAGGGAGAAACATAAATTTTAACTGCAAAGTTGAATTTATTTTTTTTAGCAAAAAGATTGTTAAAAAATTAACAGCGTTTTTCGGCAAAATTATTTTTAAAGAGGAACAAATTCCCCGTACATACGGGGTTTTGTGTGTAAAACTGAAAGGAGAATTCAAAATGGCAAAGAAAGTAGTTTTAGCAGGCGCATGCCGTACCGCTATCGGCAAGATGGGTGGAGCACTGAGCAATACTCCGGCAGCAGAGCTGGGATCAATCGTAATCAAAGAGGCATTGAACAGAGCTGGCGTAAAGCCGGAGCAGGTAGATGAAGTATTGATGGGATGTGTTATCCAGGCAGCACAGGGACAGAACGTTGCACGTCAGGCTTCCATCAAGGCAGGACTTCCGATCGAAGTACCGGCAGTTACTCTGAACGTTGTATGTGGTTCCGGACTGAAATGTGTCAATGAAGCAGCTACTATGATTCTGGCTGGTCAGGCAGATATCGTTGTTGCAGGTGGTATGGAGAACATGTCCATGGCTCCTTATGCCATGACGAAGGCTCGTTTTGGATATCGTATGAACAATGCGACCATCATTGATACCATGGTAAACGATGCACTCACCGATGCATTCAACCACTATCACATGATGATCACAGCTGAGAACGTATGTGAGAAGTATGGTCTTACAAGAGAAGAACTCGATGAGTTCTCCGCAAACAGCCAGCAGAAGTGCGAGAAGGCAATCGCTGAGGGCAAGTTCGATGACGAGATCGTTCCGGTTCCGGTTAAGGTTAAGAAAGAGACCGTTATGTTCGCAAAAGATGAGGGACCGCGTCCTGGCACAACAGCTGAGTCACTGTCCAAGTTAAAATGTTGCTCCGGCAAAGAGGGCGGACTGGTAACCGCAGGTAACGCTTCCGGTATTAACGATGGTGCAGCTGCAATCGTTGTTATGAGCGAGGAGAAGGCAAAAGAGCTTGGCGTTAAGCCGATGGCAACATGGGTAGCCGGAGCACTCGGCGGAGTAGAGCCTGAGATCATGGGTGTCGGACCTGTTGCATCTACCAGAAAGGTACTTGAGAGAACAGGACTTACCATCGATGATATGGATCTGATCGAGGCAAACGAGGCATTCGCAGCACAGTCTGTTGCAGTTGCAAGAGATCTGAAGTTTGATATGTCCAAGGTAAACGTAAACGGCGGTGCAATCGCACTTGGTCACCCGGTAGGAGCTTCCGGATGCCGTATCCTTGTTACCTTATTACATGAGATGCAGAAGAGAGACGCAAAGAGAGGTCTTGCTACTCTGTGCATCGGTGGTGGTATGGGATGCTCTACCATCGTTGAGAGAGACTAATGCAGTTATGAGAACTTCTGAACCGGCGCCAGCCTGTGGGCGGCACCGGAGAAGTTCTTGCTTTGCGTAATAGGAATCTTTGTTCCTATTTTATTAAAAGGCATAGAATCAGTTATTAGAATATATACATGATATTTCAGGAGGTACAGACATGAAAGTTGGAGTTATTGGTGCAGGAACAATGGGACAGGGTATTGCAAAAGCATTTGCCCAGGTAGACGGATATGAAGTAGCACTCTGCGACATCAAGCAGGAGTGGGCTGACGGCGGAAAAGAGAAGATCAAGAAAGGCTATGCAAGACTTGTCGAGAAAGGAAAAATGACACAGGAAGCAGTAGACGGCATTCTCGCAAAGATTACCCCAGGCTTAAAGGAAGACCTTTGCAAGGATTGTGACCTCATCGTAGAGGCGGCTTTCGAGGATATGGGCGTTAAGAAGACTACATTCCAGGAGCTGGATAAGATTGCAAAGCCAGAGTGCATTTTTGCATCCAACACATCCAGCCTTTCCATCACAGAGATCGGCAACGGACTGACCCGTCCAATGGTAGGTATGCATTTCTTCAACCCGGCAGACCGTATGAAGTTAATCGAGGTTATCGCAGGTGTGAATACACCGGAAGAGACCGTTGAGGCGATCAAGAAGATTTCCGTAGAGATCGGCAAGACTCCGGTACAGGTAAATGAGGCAGCAGGCTTCGTTGTAAACCGTATCTTAATCCCAATGATCAATGAGGCAGCTTTCATTAAGATGGAAGGTGTATCTGATATTGCAGGCATCGATGCAGCAATGAAACTCGGTGCAAACCATCCGATGGGACCACTTGAGTTAGGTGATTTCATTGGTCTGGATATCTGCCTTGCAATCATGGATGTTCTCTACAAAGAGACAGGCGACAGCAAGTACCGCGCATGCCCGTTAATCCGCAAGATGGTTCGCGGCGGCAATCTTGGCGCAAAGAGCGGCAAGGGATTCTATGTATACAATGCTGACCGTACAAAGACCCCGGTTGATGCTCAGTAAAATATAAGGTAATAATGGAGGAAATGATATCATGGATTTCACTTTAGACAAGAAACATGAAATGGCGCGCTCCCTGTTCAGAGAGTTCGCTGAGAACGAGGTAAAGCCTCTCGCTCAGGAAGTAGATGAGACAGAGAAATTCCCGGTTGAGAACGTGAAGAAGATGCAGAAGCTCGGCTTCATGGGCATCCCGGTACCGAAGGAGTACGGCGGACAGGGCTGTGACCCGCTCACCTATGTAATGTGCGTAGAGGAGCTGTCCAAGGTATGCGCTACAACAGGTGTTATTGTTTCTGCACATACTTCTCTCTGCATCGATCCGATTATGACCTACGGTACAGAGGATCAGAAGCAGAAATACGTTAAGCCGCTTGCAACAGGCGAGAAGCTCGGTGCATTCGCACTGACTGAGCCGGGTGCAGGAACCGATGCGCAGGGCGCACAGACCAAGGCTGTATTAGACGGAGACGAGTGGGTATTAAACGGCTCTAAGTGCTTCATCACAAATGGTAAGGTTGCAGATGTTTACATCGTAATCGCAATCACAAGCGTAACAGAGGATAAGAGAGGCAGAAAGAAGAAGAACTTCTCTGCATTTATCGTAGATAAGGGAGCTCCGGGCTTCTCCTTCGGAACCAAGGAGAAGAAGATGGGTATCCGCGGATCATCTACATACGAGCTGATCTTCGAGGATTGCAGAATCCCGAAGGAGAACCTGCTTGGCGTAGAGGGTAAGGGATTCCCGATCGCTATGCACACACTGGATGGCGGACGTATCGGTATTGCTGCTCAGGCACTTGGTATCGCAGAGGGCGCATTAGACCGCGCAATCGCATACACCAAGGAGAGAAAGCAGTTCGGTCGTACGATTGCCCAGCAGCAGAATACACAGTTCAAGCTGGCTGACATGGCTGCAAGAATTGAGGCTGCACAGCTTCTTGTATACAAAGCTGCTATGGCAAAGGCAACACAGAAGGTATATTCCGTAGAGGCCGCAAAGGCAAAACTGTTCGCAGCAGAGACTGCTATGGCTGTTACCACAGAGGTTGTCCAGCTGTTTGGTGGATACGGTTACATCAGAGAGTACGATGTAGAGCGTATGATGCGTGACGCAAAGATCACAGAGATCTACGAGGGAACCAGTGAGGTTCAGAGAATGGTTATCTCTGGTGCATTACTGAAATAGTCGTAATCCGTGGCATAATATAAAAATATAAGGAGTGAAAAATACATGAATATCGTAGTATGTATTAAACAGGTACCAGATACCAAGGGCGGCGTTAAGTTCAACCCGGACGGTACATTAGACAGAGCTGCAATGCTTACCATCATGAACCCGGATGACAAAGCAGGTCTTGAGGCAGCACTTAGATTAAAAGAGCAGTACGGCGCAGAAGTAACCGTTCTTACCATGGGTCTTCCGAAGGCAGACGAGGTGCTTCGTGAGGCAATGGCAATGGGCGCAGACAAAGGAATCCTTGTAACAGATCGTGTGTTAGGCGGAGCTGATACATGGGCTACCTCCACCACAATTGCAGGCGCACTCCGCAATCTGGATTACGATCTGATCATCACCGGACGTCAGGCGATCGATGGTGATACCGCTCAGGTAGGACCGCAGATCGCAGAGCATCTGGGACTTCCGGTTATTTCCTACGCACAGGACATCAAGATCGATGGAGACTATGTTGTTGTTCAGCGTCAGTACGAGGACAGATACCATGAGTTAAAGGCAAAGATGCCGTGCCTGATCACAGCACTTTCCGAACTGAATCAGCCGCGTTACATGACTCCGGGCGGAATCTTCGACGCATATGATAAGGAAGTTACCGTATGGGGAAGAGCAGATCTTAAGGATGTAGATGATTCTGATCTTGGATTAAAGGGATCACCGACAAAGATCGCAAAGGCATCTGACAAGGTACGTAAGGGCGCAGGCGAGAAGGTTGTCCTTGATCCGGATGAGTCCGTAGCATACCTGATCGGCAAGTTCAAAGAGAAGCACATTATCTAACAAATATAAGGAAAAGTGGTGAATAAAATGGGTTTAGAAGAATATAAAGGAGTATTTGTCTTTGCACAGCAGGTTGACAACGTATTAGACGGCGTTGCTTTCGAGTTACTTGGAAAAGGAAAAGAGCTGGCAAAGGATTTAAACACAGAAGTAACTGCAGTATTGATTGGCTCCGGCGTTAAGGAGCTGGCAGATCAGCTCGCTGAGTACGGCGCTGACAGAGTCATCGTGGTAGACGATCCGCAGTTAAAAGACTACAGAACAGAGCCGTACGCACATGCACTGGCATCTGTGATCAATGAGTACAAGCCGGAGATCATGCTGGTTGGCGCAACTGCAATCGGCCGTGACCTCGGACCTACTGTTTCCGCTCGTGTGAAGACAGGTCTTACTGCTGACTGTACGATGCTTGAGATCGGCGATTTCCCGCTGAACGCAGCAGCTGGACAGGAGCAGCAGCACAATCAGCTTCTTATGACACGTCCTGCATTTGGTGGTAACACGATCGCAACGATCGCGTGCCCGTACAACCGTCCGCAGATGGCTACTGTACGCCCGGGTGTTATGCAGAAGATCGCTCCGATTGCAGGCGCTAAGGCAAATGTGGTAGAGTACAATCCGGGATTCACCCCGAATGACAGATATGTAGAGATCTTAAACATTGTAAAGGCTGTTAAGAATACAGCGAACATTATGGATGCAAAGATCCTGGTATCCGGTGGACGTGGTGTTGGTTCCAAGGAGAACTTCAAGCTTCTCGAGGATCTGGCAGAGGTACTTGGCGGTACCGTAAGCTGCTCCCGTGCCGTAGTGGAGAACGGCTGGTTGCCGGTAGATTTACAGGTAGGACAGACAGGTAAGACAGTACGTCCGCAGATCTACTTCGCAATCGGTATTTCAGGAGCTATCCAGCACGTTGCAGGTATGGAGGATTCTGATCTCATCGTTGCTATCAACAAGGATGAGGATGCACCGATCTTCGACGTTGCAGATTATGGTCTGGTAGGAGATCTCAACAAGATCGTTCCGGCACTGACCACTGCGTTAAAGGCAGAACTTGGCAAATAAGCAAAGAAAAGTACATAGGTGAAAAGAACTCCCGCGTGGCAGATGTGGCGTCTGTCATGCGGGAGTTTTTATGTTTTTATTTCACGAGCTTGACAGTTGCCGTTTTGCGTATTATTGTCATTCCGAAGGAGTGAAAGAACGTGAGACAGACAGTAACAGAAAATCGATTATTCAGTAAAAAAGATTTGCGGAAACTGATTATTCCGCTGATCTTAGAACAGACGCTTGCCATCACCGTGGGAATGGCAGATACGATGATGATTTCTTCTGCGGGAGAAGCGGCAGTTTCCGGCGTGTCGCTGGTAGACATGTTTAACAACTTAATTATCAGTGTGCTGGCGGCGCTTGCGACCGGCGGTGCGGTGGTAACGTCACAGTGTATCGGTGCGGGAAGGAGAGAGGAAGCCTGTCGGTCTGCCAGACAGCTTGTGTTTACAGAGGCGGCGATCACCATCGGTATCAGTGTACTGGTACTTCTTTTTCACAGGCAGATCCTCGGATTATTCTTCGGACAGATTGAGGCGGATGTTATGCAGAATGCGATCATCTATCTCATTATCTCCGTGTTCTCATTTCCGCTTCTCGCAGTGTATGACTCGTGTGCGGCGCTGTACCGTTCGATGGGGAATGCGCAGATCACATTGAAAATATCGCTGCTGATGAATGTCATCAACGTTGTGGGAAATGCAATCGGCGTGTATGTTCTGAAACTGGGAGTAGCGGGAGTCGCCATTCCGTCGTTGGTTTCCCGCGGTGTGGCAGGAGTGGTGCTTTTTACGCTTTTGCATAATCCGGACAATCTGGTCTTTCTCACCAGAGAAAAATTTAAAGTGGACGCAACGATTGTGAAGCGGATTCTTTTTATCGGCATCCCGAGCGGAATTGAAAACGGTATCTTCCAGCTGGGACGTGTGCTTGTGGTCAGCATCATAGCTGCGTTCGGCACCAGCCAGATCGCGGCGAACGGGGTGGCGAACAGTCTGGATTCCATGGGATGTATTGTGGGACAGGCGATGAGCCTTGCGATGATTACTGTGATCGGACGCTGTGTGGGAGCCGGAGAAGAAGGACAGGTGCGCTATTACACCAAAAAGCTGCTGGGAGAGACCTATTTTTATACGGCGGTCATCAACAGCATCATTTTACTTCTGCTGCCGTGGATTTTACAGATCTATGGACTGGGAGAGGAGACGACGCGCCTGTCCTACATTCTGGTCATGATTCATGATGGAATGGCGATCTTCCTGTGGCCGGCGTCGTTTGTGCTGCCGAATATGCTCCGCGCCTGCAACGATGTAAAATACACGATGGTCGTGTCGATTTTTTCCATGATTACCTTCCGCATCGGTTTCAGCTACCTGTTTGGCGTTCACATGGGATGGATGGCAGTCGGGGTGTGGGCTGCCATGGTAATTGATTGGGTGTTCCGCGTACTCTGTTTTGTGGGAAGATATCTGGCGGGAACCTGGCGGAAAAAATGTGGTCTTGTGGCGCCAACCGCTTGATAAATATTTCACATAGTGATATACTGCAAAAGATGCAAAAAGTTCCTGGCAGACAGGAACCATAAATAAAGTATACAGAAAAGAGGAAAAGACTATGACGAAGTCGAAATTTTCTACGAAGTATCTCGTGGAGATGGCGCTTTTGGTTGCCATCATC
>ERZ779895.67-NODE-67-length-156900-cov-28.702165_pt1 | contig 156900 bp, 107 predicted proteins | sample MGYA00511093_ERZ779895 | MGnify/ENA primary metagenome ERZ779895 (study PRJEB29588, sample SAMEA2142970) | human gut metagenome | biome: human gut; feature: human-associated habitat; material: faeces | place: Denmark | collected 2008/2010 ... | reverse complement strand
GATAGATCTATTTTCGAAGAAGGAGTGTGCCGGTGGCACATGACTGATGAGAAAAAATAGCTAGACCGAAAAGAGCGGAAAGCCTCTGTTCTGAATTTTGGTTACGTGCAAAATTCAGGTCAGAGGCTTCCCGCTCTTTCTATGCCATTGGACCTTCAATGTTCCTGCGCTTCAACAAGCCCGGAAACTCAATGGTCTCAGAACCAATAGGTCTAAACAACCAGAGGAACTCAGCGACCGAGACACCGGCGAAGCGACTACCTTCTTTCCAGCTACTATTTGTCGCCGAGATCGAGGATGCGGACGTTGCGGATCTTCAGACCCTCACCGTGACCGCAGAATGAAATGTAGCCTTTCTTGTTGAACATTCCCGGATGGTTCTTGTGGTCAACGGTGTACGGATTCTTCTTGCCGCCGTCAGGAGCCACATTGTGACCCTTGCAGGCCCTGCGGATGTTGCCGTCCACAATCACCTCACCGTTGACGGTCACCTTGATTCTGTCGCCCTCGACACGAATCTCCTCGGTGCTCCACTCCCCAAGAGGCTTGTGGACGATTCTCTTCGCCGGGATCACACCGTAAACCGATCCGTGAACCTGATACTCACGAAGATTGGCGTACATCGGAGCGTCATGATCAAGGATCTGCACCTCACACATTCCGTCATAGGCAGCGTCAACACCCATAGGAGTCCTCACACCCACACCATTGTTCACACCCTCGCGCAGGAAGCAGAACTCGAAACGATAGACGAAGTTACGGTATTCCTTCTTGGTGTAGAGATTTCCTGTGCTGCCGTAGTTGGCCGACACATAGATTGTTCCGTTGACAGGAGTGTACCCCTCAAGGTCGCCCTGCCACTTGTCCAGATTCGTGCCGTCGAACAGCATCTCGAATCCCTGTCTCTTCTCCTCATCGGTCAGTTGAGAGATCGGTGAAGGCTCGGCCTCGCCGAGAATCTTGTTGATCGCATCGACAGCGTAGCCGTCATCCGCACCACCGGCGGCCTTGAAGATCACGACAGCCTTGTCAAGGTTGGACTTGAGGTCAGCGTAGTTGATCTCCTCCTTGGTCTTGGAGGCGATTGCCCTTACGCACTCAGCAGCGGCATGCCTGACTCCCTTGTCACTGTCATCCAAGTACTTGCCGGCAAGCAAGAATGCCTTCATCGTAGGTACGGAAGCAAGAGACTTGAGAATGGACTTCTTCACGGCAGGGGTCTGGGCAAGCTCAAGAGCCTTGGCGAAATCCATACGCTTCTTGTCAACATTGGTCTCGTATTTAGAGACAAGGGAAGAATATCTCTTCACAGCCTTGTCGGCCAGCCCGGCGTCCGAACCGGCAATCTTGATGAGAGTCGGTGCCACCTTGAAATTGTCGACGTCAAGCAACGACGCGAAAACGGACTTGTCACCGGCATCGTAGGCGGCGGCCAGATCGTTCACGGCCTCGTCAGTGCCTGTGGCGGCAAGGACCGGATAGTAAGCGGAGACGTTCTTGGACTTCTTCATCAAAGCGCTGACCTTGGCGTACTGCTCGGCGGGAGCAAGAGTGTGCACAGCGGCGATCAAAGCGTTCTGGGCGGCCTTCTGATCAGCGGCGGAAACGTTGTCAAGCAAAGCGCCGACCTTGTCAATGTCCTGGACGCCAACGATGTCCGCGAGCGCGAGCTTGGCGAGAGACGAAGCCTCGGCATCCTTTGAATCTATCAATGAATATACCTTCGGGGCGGCGGCGGTAATCCTTCTGGCCATCACAAGGCCGAGAATATTTCCAAGAGTCTTGTTGTCCTTGGCTACGTCAAGAGCGGCAAGAAGCTCGTCCTGATAGTTGCCCTTGAATGATTTCAAAGCGGCGATCGCAGCGGCGCTGTTCTCGCCTCCGAGCTGTCCCACGAGTGCCTTCGCGGCCTTGTCACCGCCGATCTTTCCGGCGGCAGCGATAGCGGCGGAGGCAACGTCTCCACCCTCGGAGAACGAACCGAGCACGATATCGGAGACAGACGAGATCTTGTTGTTACCGAACCAGTTGAGAAGATCAACCTTGACCGGAGCAGAGAGTTTCGCGAAATTCTTTGTGAAAAGAGGAACGAGATTTCCCGCGCCAAGAATCGAAGTTGCGTTGTCAATCACAGAATTCCTGTACTTAACATCCTCACTTTTGAGAGCGGCGGCAACGACCTTGACAGCCTTTGCAGGGTCGTTTTTCATCTGAGCCAAAGCACCGGCGGACTTGTAAGCGGACACTTCTGAAACCATAAGATCCTTGGCGGCCTTGGCGACAGCCTTGCTCTTGGATCCATCCGCAAGTCTCACTGCCAGAGCGGCATAGTCAGGAGTCGAGTTCTCTTTAAGAATATTCAGGGATGATTCTGAGCCGATAGCCGCGAGAGTGGAGAAGTAAGCGTTGTCGTGCATTGTGGAGTTCAGGGCAGTCGGGATGACCCATTTCTGAATATAAGGCTCCGCGGCGGTGATTCCTTTCTCCGCGGCGGCGGTTGCCAGCAGTTTCCTGTCGGCGGTTCCTTCCTTCACAAGGTCAAGAATCAAATCCTCTGTTCCCGGAATATCCACGAGAGCGCCAACGGCCGTGGATGCGAGGGCAGGGTCATTGACATATTCCTTGAAGAACTGAGCGTCAGCAGGCTTGGCGATCTGACGGAAAAGGTTCAACAAGAAAGCCTTGTTGTTGCTGTCTGTCGTGACCTTGACCGCCTGCGCGAATCCTTCGCGGACCTTGTCCACGCACTGTGGATTGGCCGAGGCATAGCTCGCAAGACCTGTGAGGGCATATTCATAAAGATTGTTCTTCACGCCTTCGCCGGCAGGCTTCATCATTTTCGCGGTCTCCACAACTGATGCCGGAGCGGCGGCTGCGAGATCGGCAATCTGTGTGTTGAAATCCGCAGCATTGTTGGCCGGCATAGCCGCAAGCACGTCAGCCACAACTGTTTCAACGGTTCTCTGCCTTGCGTCCTGAGCGTTGATCGTAAGGGCAGCCGCAAGGAATAATATAGACGTAAGTAATTTCTTCATATTCAAGAGCATATTAAAGGATCATTGAACCCCAAGGGGCGCGCATCGGCTGGTTGATGAGCTGGTTGGCGGCATCATCATTGATGAAGAGCTGCTTGTCAGGATCGAAGTTAAGGGTCCGGCCGAGCCTGAGGGCGCAAGCGCCGATGTTGACTATCGTGCAGCTGTGGTGGCCGTTGTCCTCGGCCAGCGCGAATTTCTGACGGGTCTTCACGCACTCAAGGAAGTCGGTATGACGTGGTTCCGGATCAGGAAGCGAGTTGATGACATCCATCACGTTAGGGATCGTACACTCGAATCCCTTGTAAACCTTGCCGTTAGGGCCTTCGATGTAAGGAACCTTGCCTTTGCTCTCGAAGCCTTCGCCCTCAAGGATGATCTTGCAGCCGTCAGCGTAGGTGTAGGTGATGCTGCGCCATATTCCCACAGCGTCCGGATGCTGCTGAGGAGCGTCCACCTCGACCTTAACAGGGAAGGTGTCGTCCTTGCCGAGGATGTACTGCACAGGATCGATATAGTGTTGCCCCATGTCCCCGAGACCGCCGGACTCATAGTCCCAGTAGCCACGGAAGGTCTGGTGCACACGATGAGGGTTGTACGGCTTGTAAGGAGCAGGTCCGAGCCACATGTCGTAGTCCAGTTCAGCCGGAACAGGCTGAGGCACAAGGTTTTCCTTACCAGTCCAGAAGAACTTCCAGGTAAAGCCCGTGGCTCCGGAGATCCTGACAGTCAACGGCCAGCCAAGAAGACCGCTCTGAACGAGCTTCTTAAGCGGCTCGACGGTCGTTCCGAGACCGTAGAACGTGTCCTTGAAACGGAACCAGGTGTCCAGACGGAAGATCCTGCCGTACTTGTTCACGGCCTCCACAACCTTCTGGCCCTCACCGATGGTTCTGGTCATAGGCTTTTCGCAAAATATGTCCTTTCCGGCCCTACAGGCCTCTACAGCCATAATTCCGTGCCAATGTGACGGAGTGGCGATGTGTACGATGTCCACGTTAGGATCGTGCACAAGATCCCGCCAGTCAGAGTAGGCCTGGAGCTTGGTTCCGAACTTCTCGACACCCTTCTTCAAGGCGTTGTCGAGGTGGTTCTTGTCCACATCACACACGGCCACAAGACGGCAACGCTCATCGCTGACGAAATGCAGATTGCCCATTCCGATGCCACCAGTGCCGATAATTCCACGTGTAAGCTGATCGCTCGGCGCGACATATTTCTTGTCACCGCCCATAGCGCCCAACACATTTCGTGGCAGGATCGTGAACAATGCCAGTCCCGCCGCCGACTTCTTCAAAAAACTTCTTCTGGATTCACCCATAGTGCTATTGTGATTAAATATTTTCGCAGATGCAAATTTACATCATTTTTCGCCGCATAGTGTTATAAGCCACTCTATTTTTGCAAAAAGCGGGTCAATGATTTTCATTTTTGCGAAAAAAAGTGTGGCCAGTATCTTTTCCCGTGAGACTGCCCTTTACAACCTGACATCCACGAACACAGGAAGATGATCAGAAGCGATGGTGACATCCCCGTCCCGGAATTCAGTAGGGACATCTGATCCCACCACCTCATACTTCGCCCCATTCCTCAACGCAAGGATGAAATCTATGCATTTGCGAGGATTCTTAGCCGAAATCGAAGGCTTGGTGCAGGAAAGGACAGTCCATTCCTTAGCCAGCTCCGCCAGCACGGAACTTTCAGGGGTGGAGTTCATATCCCCGCAAAGGAACACCGGCTTCTTAACGGAGCCGTATTTCTCCTTCAAAGCAGCGTTGATGATGCTTGCCTGCTCCAGCATAGCCGGCTCAGAACGGTAGTCAAGATGGGTTGAAGCGAAGACATATTCCTTTGTCTCCACAACACAGCAAGCCCTTGGTTCTGAACCTTCTCCCTTGGGCAAATGAATCGTGAAACTGTCGATGATGTCTTCCGGCACAGCCACGCCGATTCCATAAGCGCCGTCACGATAAGGCATAGCCCGGCTGAAACAATAGTTCCAGTTTCCCAACTCAGCCGCGAAATCCGCAAGCTGGAAATTAGAATGTCTTGTATTGCAGCTATCCAACTCATTGACGGAAACGACATCAGCCCCGAGCTCCTTAATCATCGCCGCGATCATCGGGATGCTGTTCTCTATCTCCTTGGAAAAAGCTCCGACATTATACTGCACCAGACGGGTCACCCCGGATGCTTTCTTGTAAGTCTCACTTGTGGCCGGACGGGTAGTCTTTCCCTGTCCGCAGCCTAAAAACAGGGCGGAGCAAGCCGTTATCAAAATAATTGTATGAATATGTTTCATTGTCTGTTGTCTGATTTTAAAATGTGACATCCACATACACCGGAAGGTGGTCGGAAGCCTTCGCGACATCCCCGCAATAGGTTTTGCTTATCGTATGGCTTCCGATGACCTTCACCGAAGCGGATTTCTTATAATGGAATATGTAGTCTATGCAAGTCGTGGCCGGAGCTGTCCCCCCTGCCGTGTTCTCCTTGCTTGAAATGACATCCCAACAGGTTTCAAGAGACTTTATCGCAGCGGATGACGGAACAGAATTCATGTCTCCGAGATAAAATACCGGCTTGCTGTAATTAAGGTATTTGGACTGTACCCAAGCGTTCACGGCCTGAATCTGGCTTTGGATATATTCCTCGGAGGAATGGTCCAGATGCGATGCCGCGATCACATACTTGTCTGTCTCCACCACGGCGATGCTTCTTGACTCGTAGTTCGTCGTGTTAGGAAGTGACACAGTGTACTTGTCCACAATGACTACTCCTTTAGGCACAACGACGCCATTGCCATAAGAGCCTCCACGATAGTCGATTCCTTTCCCGAAATGCCATTGCCAGGCACCCAGCGTCTGAGCAAGGATGGCAACCTGATTGACATTATGGCGGGTGTTCATGCTGTCAAGCTCATTCAGCCCGACAGCATCAGCGTCAACCTCCTTGATGATCTTTGCGACAAGGTCGATGTTCTGGTTCATGGCAGTGATGTATTTGCAGAACGCACCCACATTGTAGGTCATTATTCTGAAAGAGCCTTCCGTCTTGGGGTAGAAGGACTTGCCATCATTGCCAGGCCCATCCTTTCCACCACCACCCCACTCATACGGATTGTCCGGATCTTCCTTGGAATATCCATTACCACCGCACGAAATGATGGCAACAGCGCACAGAAGAGTTATCAGCAATCGTTTCATACTATTTATGAATATGTTACTTCAATTTAGGCTCGTCACCGGACAGATCCCACACATCCTCCGGCCAACCGATTGATCTGGCCACGGACGATATTGTGGATCCCACCGGAGCAGCAATTCCATGATATGGATAGTAATATGACTTAGCATCCACATAAGGAAGAGGGGCGCTCGGAGAAGCATCGGCGCAGTCAAAGAGCGTCTTTCCATCTGTATCGTTCAGGACCATATCAGGTCGACGGTAATTGCCTGTCAACGTGTTTACGGTGTTGGATACGGCGATGATTCCACCGGAACTCCAAGTTTTGCCGACTTTGTTGGTCAGTGTCTTGTTCCAAGCTATGCAATACTCCATCTTGAAGTTGTTGTCATCCGTCAGTTTTGATGATTTGGCGAATCCAACCAGACCACCTGCAACCGATGTCAATGTAGATACATCTCCGGAAGCATAACATCTGCGGACGGTAATGTCAGTCTTGTTCTCGATGTCGCCTACCAGACCACCAGCGATACGGCCTTTGGAACCTGTCAATGTAACATTGCCTGCGGCATAGCAGTCTTCGATTGTCGTGCCGCCATCCATTCTGGTTGCGTTGCCGATCAGACCACCGATATGGTTTCCTCCTTTGGCGTGCACATTTCCGGCGGCGTAGCATCGGCTTACAATCGAGAATCCGGCAAGAGATCCTATCAGACCTCCGGCATAGTTCCCAGTGTTGGTGACTTCACCGGATGAATGGCTGTCATTCACCGTAAGATGCTCACCCTCGGCATAGCCAATCAGGCCTCCGGCATCATTTCCGAAAGAGTTTATCTTCATGGATGACGATGACTTGTCGATAGTGACATTGTCATTTCCTTTGGCAATGCTTCCGACAAGACCTGACGTGCGCTCGCCTCCGGTCACGGAACCAGAAGTATGGACATTTGTGAACAAGGAAGGAGCATCCGAAGCGACACCGACTATTCCACCTACAGAGCCAGGAGCCTTTCCATCATTGTCCGCATCCACAATGTCCGCCGAAAGTGTTATGTCGGAGAACGAGGTAGCTATCGCGCGACCGGCCAGGCCACCGACTCCAGCTGTTGTGCCATTCATGTTGATGGTCAGATTATTGACCGTAACGTTCTTGACCTCAGTTGGCGTTTCAGATGTGCCGCACTGTGCTCCAAGAAGGCCAGCGCTTGAACTTCCGACAGTGATGACAGGTCTGTCAAAAGTCACGTTGCGGAATGATCCCGTCAGCACTCCGAACATACTCGGATAGGTCGAAGCGGAGCAATTGAACCCGGAGATCGTGTGGCCGCAGCCGTCGAAGTCCACAGCCATGTCATAAGGTGCCACGGCGTTCAGAGGAATCCAATCCTCATAGTCAGACATATCCACGTCGGCGTCCATCTTGAAATAAGTCTTTCCGCTCTTCATTCCTTTGACCATACTTATCAGTTCCAATTGGTTGCGGATGATATACGGATCTGTCTCCGTTCCGGAGCCAAGCTCAAAGCCAGAGGCCGGAAGAGCCTTGCGGCGGAAAAGGATGAACACAGTACTGTCAGAAGCCGACATATTTATGTTGTCCTTTCCCTCTATCTTAGTAATGGAGAGCGCCAACACCCTCAAAGTTCCGTCCTCTGGCATGGCAGAGCTCTTCAAGGTCAGCTGCATCGTGGTAGAGACCTTGTTGTAGCGAGGGAGCATAAGCGTGCTTGATGAGAGTTCGAAAGCATCTCCTGGAACTGCGTCAAGGGATGTTCCGTGAGCCTTGTTGAAGGCGGCGACACGGGAAGGATCAACCGCCACTGTGAGGGACAGCATCTCATCGGCTATGGCAGACGCGGTTACATTAATGGTGTAGGATTTAGTCTTCGGCGACATCAAGGCCACGGTGTCTTCGAGATTCAGGACATTGAGCGAAAGTTCCGCAGGAGTGGAAATCCGTTCCTTTTTCTCGTAGTCATATTCCTCGCTGCAAGAGACTGCGAACAGAGAGGCCAGCAGAGCCACAATTATTATTTTCTTTGTTTTCATTGAATATTATCTTTTAGAACTGCACATCAACATAAATCGGCAGGTGGTCCGAAGCCATCGTCACATCGCCCTTGTAGAATCTGGTCATCGTGTGCGCGCCAACCAGCTTGACGGGAGCGGAATTCTTGTAATGGAATATGTAGTCAATGCAAGAATTCGCCACTCTGGAAGGGAAGGTATTCTCTGACGAAGAGAGCATATCCCAGGTTTCCTTGAGCGTAGAGATGGTCTCGGAATCAGGCGTGGCGTTCATATCTCCACAGAAGAAGACAGGCTTTGAGGATTTAGCGTAGCGTCCCTGAGCCCAAGCGTTCACCACGGCCACCTGCGCCAACTGGGCGGCAGTCGAAGTGTGGTCCAGATGGGCCGCGCCGATGACATATTCATCAGTCTCGATGACTGCGATGCTTCTTTGCTCCGCCCCGGAGTCCTTTGGAAGAGCGACCGTGTACTTCTCCACAATCTTCATTTCCTTAGGAACGACGCACCCGTTCCCGTAAGCACCATTGCGGAATGCCATAGCCCTGCCGAAATGCCACCGCCATCCGCCGAGTGTCTCGGCAAGAAGAGCCGCCTCATTGACATTATGTCTGGTGTTGACACTATCAAGCTCATTGAGTGTCACCGCGTCGGCGTCAACTTCCTTTATCATTGCCGCAACCATCTTGACATTGTCGGTCACTGACGTGATGTACTTTCCGAAACTTCCTATGTTGTAAGACATTATCCTGAAACTTCCGGAAGCCTTAGGGTAGTAAGTCTCGCCATCGGATTCCTCGTCTTTCTTATCGTCATCTCCCTTGTTCCAACCCCAAGGGTCCTTGGACGGATCATCAGGAGTCCCGTTGTCTCCTCCGCAGGAAGAGGCTATGACAAGCGACAAGGCCAGAATGATCCCATTGATATACTTATTCATAACTTACTGATTTACTTTGCCCAACCTGGATTCTGCACAAGATTCGGATTGAGGGTGAGCTCATCCGTCGGAATCGGGTAGAAGTAGTCACGATTCTCGTTCCAGACACCTGGAAGGTTTGGGGTGACATCCACATAACCGTGGTCTCCTTCGGTAAAGAAGATTCTTTCTCCAATCTTGAATTTCACTACGTTAGCCGGAAGTCCAGACGGAGCTGAATCTGTGTAGAAGCAGACATCAAGGGTTCCGTTCCCGTCAAGGTCATACGCTCCAGGAGCCGGGAAATACATTCCAAGGAACTTATGGGTAATGGCTTGGCCATTCTTCCAACGGATCAGATCATAGAAACGGAAATTCTCGTCAAAGAGCTCGACCGTCCTTTCACGACGGATCTCCAGAATCACACCGGCATTCGCACCGGTAACATTAGGATAACCTGTATCTTCCGCCATAAGATACGGATCCGGAGAGGCGTTGGCTACGGCCAGATCAATGTTCGGCATTCCGACACGGTCGCGCAGGAGTTTGATTGATTTATCCAGATCAGCCTGCGTCAAGGTTCCAAGTTCCGCCTTCGCCTCGGCGAAGTTAAGGTACACCTCTGCGCTTCTGAAAAGAGGAAGATCGTTGTAGGAAGCTCCGTAGAGATCCACTCCCAGATCCGCGCCCTGCATATACTTGGTGATCATATAGCCAGTCTCCGTGTGGCCGAAATCTGGAGCCTCGACCTTATCCGAACCGATTCTCTTGTAGCCAGGGGTCCTGATGGACTGTGAGAGTCTTGGGTCGCGGTTCTTGACCTCATCCACGAAAGACATTATCTTCCAACCATCCTTGTCCGTGAACCTCGATCCATCCTTCATCAAATAGGAACAAAACATCTTACGGGTCATTCCAGGATTACCGTAATTACCCAAGGTGTAATATGTTCCATTATGCTTTATAGACAAGTTCTTGTCATAGTCACGAGCCAGGATTATCTCTGTTCCGATAGCGTCCTCGCTTGCGAACAGATCACGGTAACTATTCTCGACACCACCTCCGGCATAGACAGAGTAGCCACTAGTGGAAATGAACTCCTCTCCTGCCGCAGCGGCTTGCTCCAGATACCATTCCGCGGTGTGACCGTCCAGTTTGAATCCGTGATATTTCCTGAAAGTTCCCTCGAACAGGCAAGCCCTGCTCTTCAAAGCGAGAGCCGTCCATTTCGTCACCTTGTACACAGAGTGTTTGACTGGAAGATGCGCAATAGCAAAGTCCAGATCCTCAACCACATGGGACATCACCAACTCACGTGAGTCACGCGGTTTGTAAAGATCTTTGTCTGACGAACCCAGCTGGCGGTCGTACCATGGGACATCTCCAAAACGCTTGACCTTCTCGAAGTAGAACCAAGCCCTGAAAAAGCGCGCCACTCCGATATATTCATCACGGACATTCTCGTCCGTACAGTTTGAGGACATTTCGATGAGGGTGTTGAAATCCCTCAATGCTGTCCAAGTCCATCCTCCGCCGGATCCCGGAACGGAACGTCCGTCACGCATCCAGTCGGAACGGCTGTTCTTTATGATCAAGTCAGACTCCTCCTCAAAAACAGACGAGCCAGGGAAGTTTGTGTAGAAATTATTGGCAAACGCATCAAGCTCGTTCCTTGTTGAGAAGAAACTGTCCGGTGACAGGTTGGCCAAAGGCAGTTTGTCCAAGTCGCAGGACACCGCGAAAAGAGAGGCGACCGCCATCAACAATATACTTTTTTTCATTTCGTATTCCTCCAAAGATTAGAAAGTTAGATCGATACCAAACATGAATGACCTCTGCCAAGGGTAGATACGGTTCGTGGAATTGGTCTTCGCCATTTCCGGATCGATGTATTTCGAATGCTTCTTGAACGGGGACCAGTAATGGAGGTTTTCCCCGGAAAAGTAAAAACGCACTGGACCCATGCCGATCTTGTCTGTAAGAGACTTCGGAACAGTGTAGCCGAAAGTCACATTCTTCAGACGGCAGTAGCTGATGTCCTGAAGATAACGGTCGCTAGGCACAGTCAGCTCACGGTTGGAACCAAGACCGACATAACCTCTCGGACGAGGCAGATAGGCATCAGGGTTGTCCTCACTCCATATCATCTTATGGAAGTCACGAGGAATGAGCGTGGCGTAAGGACGTGCGTACGGACCATAGAACAAGACATTGTTGGTGGCCGGAGCCCAATCCATCTTGCCGATTCCCTGGAAGAAGATTCCAAAGTCGAATCCAAAGTATTGGAAGCTAAGGTTCAAGCCATAGTTGTAGCGAGGTTGGTTGTTGCCGATAATCGTGCGGTCGCCCGGATCATCAACCGTGTTCTTGCCCTGGTTCACAACGCCGTCACCGTTCAGATCCAGAAACTTCACATCTCCTCCATGGAGTCCACGCTCGTCACCGGCAGCCGAGATGATGGCCTGGTTGACAAATGTCTGGTCAACCTCATAGGCAGCGGCTTCTGCGTCAGACGCGAACAATCCATCAGTGTGGTAACCCCAGATTTCACCTATACGCATACCTACATAGTAGGATTTGGCGAAAGAGCGCTCGCGATTGTCAAACTTGGTGATTTCCGTGAAGTAATCACTGAAGCTGGCTGTGGCTGAATAATGGAACGGCTTGCCGAACAGATTGAAACTGTCTCTCCAGACAAGTTGAAGCTCGTAACCTTTTGTCCGAAGATCTGCGGCGTTCATCTTAGGGGACGAGGCCCCGTAAACAGCCGGCAAGGCGATTCCCGCCGTAAGCATATCTTTCGTGTCACGAATATAAGCGTCCGCCGTGAAGACAAGACGGTCCTCAAGGAATGAGGCGTCAAGTCCGAGGTCGTGCTGAAGGGTCTTTTCCCAAGTCAGGTCGGAAGCTACCGGCGCTCCTATCGTAGCCACTGTCGGCTTCGTGCCGGTTCCGAAGGTGTATGAACCGGTGCCGATAGAGATCTTACGAATATAGTCGTAGTACCCTACCAACTGGTTACCAAGACTTCCGTAAGAATATCTCAATTTGAGGTTGTTCATCGTTTTCTTTGCAGGTGCGAAGAACTTTTCCTCGGATATTCTCCAACCTAATGACATTGAAGGGAAAAATCCCCAACGATGGTTTGATGCGAAACGGGATGTCCCGTCATATCGTCCGCTTGCCTCGAAGAGGTAACGTCCTTTGTAATCATAATTCAGACGGCCGAAGAAGCCTTCAAGAGCATATTCATTCTGACCTCCGGCTGTTTCCATCCTCGTGTTGCCGTCTGCGTCGGAGCCGACCAGATTCAAGTCATTGAGGGCCTCGCTCATAAGGTAGTATCCTCTTGCGGAAACATCCTTGTAATGCTTTGTCTCCCAGTTGAAGCCAGCCATCACCTTGAAATTATGCGCTTCGGCAAAACTCTTTGTCCAGGTGGCGTAGATGTTGGTCGCATAGTAGTGCTGAGTCTCGGATTTCTCCTTCAGGTTATCGATCGAGCGGGAGTTCGTGACCAGGACAGTCTCGCCGGGATAGCGTGAGTACTCAGTGTTCGTCGCACGGTTCATATACCTGTACTGATTAAAGGCATAAGTGAAGTTAGCCCTTATTTCCAAAGACTTAGAAGGCTTTATGGCCAATTCCGTTATTGTGGAGAGATTGTCATTGTTGTCTTCGTTCTTGTAGTTTGGATTGTCAAGTGTGGTCAACAATCCATCCATCACATAGTTGTTGTTGGCAAATGACGTAAAGCCGATACTGGTTCCGTCAGGATTGTGCGCAGGATAACTGGCAAGGGCGTGCACAGTCATCAAAGAGAAAGCCGTGTTGACATCACTCGGACCAGGATAGCGGTAACGTGACTTGTAATAGCTGGTGTTGTTGCTGAGATTGAGCCATTTGTTGATGTCAAATGAAATCTTTGAACGGAAACTGTACTTGTCTAGTTTGTCTGTGTTACGGCGGAAAATACCTTCCTCCCTGTTATAAGAACCAGACAGGAAGTATTTCACATGACTGTTGCCGCCACTGAGCGACACGCTGTGCTGCTGGTTAGGACGACGGTCACGGAAGAGTTCATGGTACCAGTCAGTGTTGGCATAATAAACATAGGTGTCCTTTCCATCGCGCTGGTCAATCATAACCCATGGGCGGGCGGGATTCTCAGTCTTGTCATTCACACGTGCCCAAAGCTCCTGCATATCCGTCTGAGTGTAGAAAGAGTAGTTCGTTCCATTGTGGGCACTGTAGAACAAGTCATTCAGATAGACAGAGTAATACCCCCTTGTCTCATAATTGGTGGACGTGGTGGGTTCCTCCCAACCGATTCGGCTATTCACCCTCACCGTTGCCGTTCCGTCAGCCACAGATCCATTCTTCGTTGTCACGAGAATCACACCGAACGAAGCCCTGGCACCATAGATCGCCGCTGCAGAAGCATCCTTGATCACAGAAACAGACTCGACATCAGCCGGATTGACCCTTGACAAATCACCCTCAGCCCCATCGATCAGGACCAAAGGATTGCCGCCGTTGATGGAGTTGATTCCACGAATATTAATGCTGGCCGAGTTGCCCGGACGACCGGAACTCGTCGTCACATTAAGGCCGGGCACAGAACCTTGAAGCATGTGTGTCAGTGTCGGCGATGTCCTGTTCTCCAAATTGTCCGAAGAGACAGTCGAGATTGCACCCGTCAGGTTCACCTTTTTCTGAACACCGTAGCCTACGACAACAGTCTCTTCTATCGACAGGGTGTTCTCGTCCAATATTATGTCAATATGTCCGGAAGTGGCGGATACAGCCTGGCTCTTGTCAACATAGCCAAGACATTGCACGGTCACAGTCAGATCTCCTACCGGAGCGGACAAGGAGAATTTCCCCGAACCATCCGTAACTGTACCTCCAGATTGGCCGGCTATAGTCACGGCAGCCCCGGGAACCGGCAGACCGGAAGCATCGTTGACCTGCCCGGAAAGTGTACGCTTCCCACTCTGTCCCGATTTCGAAAGGCTAAGCACAACCGTCTCACCAACAACTGAATACGTCACACCGTTATTGACGAATATTTCGTCCAGTATAGCGTTCAAGCTCGCGTTCTTACGATTGACAAGAACATCTCCAAGAGACATTCCAGTCATGTCCGCATCATAAGAGAACAGGATGCCCGTCTGCCTAGTCAAAGCATCCGCGACTCCCTTTACCGTCGCATTCCGTTCGGAAATGCTGACATCATACGTTTTCTGAGCGCTCGGTGCCGCTGATGCTGAGAACTGAGAAAGCAGTCCCGACAAAAGCATGATGCACAAGAATGCCCTTCTGAAAAACTTTAATCCCATAAGTGATTCTTTGATTGGTTAAACTTGGTTTTAATATAATATGTGAATATTCTATTTTCCGCAGATCTCACATTCCGTTCCGGTCAAATGAGACAAAATGGCCACGGCCTCCTCAACCCCTCGGCTTTTAAGGCAACTGAAATTGTAACGTCTGTCTTCCTCCGGCGTCCCTATTATCTTTATTCTGACACCATAAGACTTTTCTATGCTTTCCGCAATCTCTTTCAGTGTCGCGTACGTTAGGGCAATGACATTGTACTTCAGGCGAATCTCCGACTGGACATAATGCTGCTCAATGAATATGTCTCCCGTCTTTCCGTCCAAAACGGCTGTCTGATCAGGGAGAAGTCGCATAAGGTTCACTCCTTGTGGATTGCACAGTCTCACACTTCCTTCCTCCAACATCACCTCCGTGTCCCCACATTCTTTCACACGCACATTGAAACGAGTTCCGACAGCGACCACTGACAGGTTTGGAGTCTTCACCACAAAAGGATGGAGTGAGTCTTTCGCCACATCAAAAAACGCCTCCCCGTCAAGACAGACCTCTCTTTCACCGCCATCTTTCGAGACATCGGAGCCAAAGCGCAGAGAAGACCCTCCCATAATCCAAACCGTGGAGCCGTCAGGCAGACAAATAATGTCAGAATCGCTGCTTGTGTTGGAGTACGACGTGTATGTCATCGGAGTACGGTATAAGTACCCTTTTCCTGGTGTGAAAAGGAACACAGCCACAGCGGCCACGACTGCGGCCAGGCCTCCAACCAACGCGAAGCTTATGCTCCTGCGCCTCTTTCTGGAAGCGGCAGCGTCCTGCTTGTCAATATTTCGTGACAAGCGTTCAAGGAAAGCCTCACGCCTTGCCTCAAAACGCTCGTCACGAACAACATCAGCGGCACTGATGACAGACAATGTGTCAGCGAAGACTTTCTCGTTTTCTTTATCCTCCAACAACCACTCTATCAGCTTGCGGTTCTCGGAAGCGTCAGTCTCGCCATTGAAATATTTTTTGAAAAGTTCGTATGGTACCTCTTTCATCGTCAGGAATAATTATCTGTACATATATAATACAGATGACTTCCCGAAACTATCTAAAAGGATTTATAATTTTTATCTGAAATTATGCAAAAAAAGAAAAAGCAGACCTGTGCCCAATGCTTCCCTTAAAATCACCAACGCATTATGAATATGGTTGGAGACTGTGCTGGTGGAGACTCCCAGCTCAGCAGCGATCTCTTTTGTGGACTTATGTTCGATGTAACTCAACCTGAAGACCTCACGGCATTTAGGCGGCAACGACATCACAGCGTCATTTATTTTATCCCTAAGATCCTTTGTGTACAGATGGCGTATCGAGTCATTGTTCTCAGGATCGCAATAGAAACTGGTCAAAGAGACTATGGACATTCTGTACCACTGTTGGTAGTCAGACGCTGATTTGTCTTTGGAAAGTTTGTTCAAGGCACGGTTGTAAATGGACCTTAGGATATACCCCTGGAGCGAACGTTCCTCTAAAAGCCGCGCTCGGTTGCCCCAAACATTCAGCAGAACATCCTGAACCACATCCTCAGCACCGTCATACGGAAGTATCATTTTGGCGTATGAGATGAATGCCGCATAGTACTCTCGACAAAGAAAGTCAAACGCCTTCCTGTCCCCTTTGCGTATCCGCTGCACCATCTCTGTTTCCGTCATTACAATTCTAAGATTATACAAATATAGCGAATTTATGTATTCAGAGCCAAGGGACACCATCAAATTGAACCAAATTGTAACAAAAAGAGTGGCGGGGAATCGCTTCCTCACCACTCAATCTATTCTGGTTTCTGAATATTCCTACTCAGCCTGACGGTCGTTGCCGCGACGGCCACGGCCACCACGGTTGCCGCGACGGTCTCCACGGTCTCCACCTCTGCGCTCGCCACGGTCTCCGCGTGAAGGACGTGATCCGCCCTGCGCATTGGCTGCGGCAGCGGTGTTAGGAGTGAGATCCTGCTTGCCGTAACGCTCGCCGTTGCAGATCCACACCTTGATTCCGAGGGCGCCGACCTTTGTGCTTGCAACCGCAAGAGCGTAGTCGATGTCAGCACGGAATGTGTGCAGAGGTGTACGGCCTTCCTTGAACATTTCACTTCTGGCCATTTCAGCGCCGCCTACACGACCGCTGATCTGGATTTTGATGCCCTCTGCGCCAACCCTCATGGTTGATGCGATAGCCATCTTGATGGCCCTTCTGTAGGAAACACGTCCCTCGATCTGACGGGCGATGCTGTCAGCTACGATGTGGGCGTCAACCTCAGGCCTCTTGACCTCGAAGATGTTGATCTGAACGTCCTTCTTGGTGACCTTCTTAAGCTCTTCCTTGAGTTTGTCAACCTCGGCCCCGCCCTTACCGATGATGAATCCAGGCCTTGCGGCGTGAATGGTCACGGTGATGAACTTGAGGGTTCTTTCGATGACAATCTTGGAGAGGCTGGCCTTGGCAAGACGGTTGGTCAGATACTTGCGGATCTCATAATCCTCAGCGATCTTCTCAGCATAGTTACCACCACACCAGTTAGAGTCCCAACCACGGGTGATACCGATTCTGTTAGAAATAGGATTTGTCTTCTGTCCCATATTACTTGTTCTCCTCTACTGTTGTTGGTTTCTTGACGTCGAGAATGATGGTGACGTGGTTCGAACGCTTGCGGATCCTTCCGGCGCGGCCCTGAGGGCAAGGACGGATTCTCTTGAGCGTGCGGCCTTCGTTTACCATGATCGTCTTGACATAAACGTTACCGTTGTCCAGCTCTTTGCTCTGATCCGGGTTTTTGGCTTCCCAGTTGGCGATGGCGCTGCGGAGAAGCTTCTCAAGACGGATGGACGGCTGCCTCTTCGAGAAATGAAGAAGGTCAATCGCACGGTTCACCTCCACACCTCTCACAGTGTCAGCGACAAGACGCATCTTGCGAGGGGATGTAGGAACATCATTCAACTTAGCTACTGCTGTATTCTTTTTGGCTTCCTTGAACTTTTCAGCCATTAATCTTTTACGAGCTCCCATAATGAATTCTCCTTAATTACTACTTATTGTTGCCCGAATGGCCTTTGAAAGTTCTGGTCGGCGCGAATTCGCCGAGCTTGTGGCCCACCATGTTCTCAGTGATGTAAACAGGAATGAACTTGTTTCCATTATGAACTGCGACAGTGTGGCCTACGAAGTCAGGGGAGATCATGCTGGCGCGGGACCAGGTCTTCACGACCTCCTTCTTCTTGCTACCATCATTCATAGCAAGAATTCTCTTTTCCAGGGCTTCCTGGATGTATGGACCTTTTCTTAATGAACGACTCATAATCTTAAAGTTTAATTCCGTTTAATTACTTCTTCTTTCTTCTCTCGATGATGAACTTGTTGGAAGTAGCCTTAGGATTACGTGTCTTGTAACCCTTTGCAGGAAGTCCCTTGCGTGAACGCGGGTGACCTCCGGAGGCACGACCTTCACCACCACCCATAGGGTGATCAACAGGGTTCATAACGACACCACGGTTGTGAGGCCTGCGACCGAACCAGCGGGTACGTCCGGCCTTTCCGTAAGACTCAAGATTATGATCTGCGTTAGAAACTGTTCCAACGGTGGCGCGGCAGGTCACGAGCACCATTCTGGTCTCGCCCGAAGGCAGACGAAGGATGGCGTAGTTGCCCTCACGGGCGGCAAGCTGCGCGAATGTACCGGCGGAACGTGCCATCGCGGCGCCCTGGCCAGGACGAAGCTCGATGTTGTGCACGAGCGTACCTACAGGGATCTCCGCGAGCGGGAGACAGTTGCCGAGCTCAGGAGCGACTCCTGATCCGGACTCTATGATCTGTCCTACCTTGATTCCGGCAGGAGCGATGATGTACTTCTTAACGCCATCCTCGTACTCTACGAGGGCGATGCGGGCGCTACGGTTCGGATCATACTCGATGGTCTTCACAGTAGCCTTGACGTTGTCCTTGGTGCGGAGGAAGTCGATGATACGATACATTCTCTTGTGTCCGCCGCCACGGTAACGAACGGTCATCTGACCGGTGTTGTTTCTACCGCCTGTGCTCTTAAGAGGTTCCAACAAAGCCTTGTACGGCTTCTTGGCAGTGATTTCATCGAATGCGCTGATAGCCTTGTTCCTGGTACCAGGAGTAGTCGGCTTGAATTTTCTGATTGCCATTGCCTTGTCCCTCCTTAAATGTTACTGTAGAAATCGATCTTGTCATCACCTGCAAGGGTAACGTATGCCTTCTTGAAGTGATTGGCGCGGCCGCGGAGCATACCTGCCTTGCTGTAGCGGGACTTTCTCTTTCCGTGATAGTTCACGGTGTTGACGTCCTTCACAGTCACGTTGTAGAACTGCTCTACAGCGGCCTTTATCTGAAGCTTGTTGGCTTCCCTGTCAACGATGAAGCCGTAACGGTTGTACTTCTCAGTCTCAGCCGTGAGCTTCTCGGTTACTATTGGCTTGATTAAAATTCCCATCTCTTTGCGCTTTTAACGGTTGACCCTGGCTGCGAGGACATCCTGAACACCGTCCACAAGAACCATTGAGTTGGCGTTCATAACGGTGTAGGTGTTGATTTCGTCAACAGTGATGACCTTTACCTCAGGGAGGTTACGTGATGAAAGGAAAATGTTGTTTGAATTCTCCGGAAGCACTACGAGAACCTTTCTCTGGCCAGCCTTGAGAGCGTCAAGGATGCGCATGAGTTCCTTTGTCTTAGGGGCTTCCATTGCGAACGGCTCAACGAGGACGATAGCGTTCTCCTGTGCCTTGTAGGTGAGGGCTGAGCAACGTGCGAGAGACTTCAGCTTCTTGTTAAGCTTGAATCTGTAAAGACGAGGCTTAGGACCGAACACGCGGCCACCGCCAACGAAGATGTTGGACTTCAAGCTACCGTGACGCGCGCCGCCGCCGCCCTTCTGGCGACCGAGCTTCTTGGTGGAATGAGCGTTTTCGCTGCGATCCTTTGTCTTGGAGGTACCCTGACGCTGGTTGGCGAGGTACTGAACGACATCAAGATAGATTGCATGGTCGTTCGGCTCCACACCGAACACCTTCTCGTCAAGAACAACCTTCTTTCCGGATTCTGATCCGTCAATTTTCAATACTGGTAATTCCATAACTAAAACTCTAATGCAAGATAAGAACCCTTGGCTCCAGGAACGGAACCTTTAATGACGAGAAGATTGTTTTCAGGGATAACCTTAACAATCTCGAGGTTGAAGACCTTGACCCTTTCGTTGCCCATGTGGCCGCCCATACGCATTCCAGGGAACACGCGTGAAGGCCAAGATGACGCTCCGAGAGAACCCGGCTTACGCAGTCTGTTGTGCTGACCGTGTGTCGCTCCGCCTACACCGGCGAAATGATAACGGTGAACAACACCCTGGAAGCCACGGCCTTTGGAAGTACCGACAACATCAACGTACTTGACATCATCTGTGACGACATCGGTGACGGTGACGGTGTCTCCAAGCTTGAGCTCACCCTGGAAGTCTGCCGGAAACTCGACAAGCTTGCGTTTAGGGGTGGTCCCTGCCTTTTTGAAATGGCCCATAAGAGGCGCGCTGGCGTGTATCTCCTTGATTTCGTCATAGGCAAGCTGTACAGCGGCATAGCCATCTTTTTCTACTGTACGCAGTTGCGTGACAACACACGGACCAGCCTCGATGACGGTGCATGGAATATTTTTTCCATCAGCACCGAAAACGGAAGTCATTCCGATTTTCTTTCCAATTAATCCAGGCATTGGTTTGATTAATTAATTGTAAATAAATATTTTACGTAATCCGCACTATTTTGCGGACTGCAAAGGTAGTGATTTTTTTTCAATTAACAAAGTTTTCCACAGGCCTACTTCCTAATAATCAGAGAAATCGTCATCAGGCCTTGGGGAATAAATCAAGGATTAGTTATCTTTGTACCACGAAAAAGAACAATGATGCTTTTGAATATCTTCGGATTCCTCAACATCTCGTTTGCGGACATCCTGGACATACTAATGGTCGCAATATTCATCTACCTGGCATTCAGGTGGATAAGAGGGTCGGCGGCAATGAATATATTCGTCGCCGTCATCCTGCTTTTCGTGCTGCGGGTGGTCGTGGCGGCGTTCAACATGAAGTTGATGAACGCCCTGCTGGGAACTTTCATCGACGTGGGCGTGATCGCGCTCATCGTCATATTCCAGCCCGAGGTGCGGCACTTTCTGATGAAGCTCGGCTCGCGCTATGGGATGGCCGGAAAAAGCCGCGACTTCTTCAACAAGCTTATGGGCATCCAGGACCAGAAGATGGCAGGAGGCACGGTCAACGAGATCGCCGAGGCGTGCAGAGCCATGTCCGCCGACAAGACCGGGGCGCTGATCGTGTTCCCACGCAAGGATTCTCTCGACTTCATCGTCGAGACCGGGGACATCGTGGACGCGAAGGTCACCAGGAGATTGATAATGAACATATTCTTCAAGAATTCCCCTCTGCATGACGGGGCGATGATCATCAGCGCCGACAGGATAGTCGCAGCGCGGTGCACACTGCCGATCACGGGACGTTCCGACATTCCGGCGCACTACGGAATGAGGCACAAGGCGGCGATCGGAATCTCGGAGGAGACCGATGCTGACGTGGTGGTTGTCTCGGAGGAAACCGGAGGAATATCCTTTGTCCGCGGAGGCAACATCAAGAGCATCAACAACATCAATGAACTTAAACTCCTTCTCGGCGCTGGCGAGGGAACCACGGAGGAAAAGCGCGCCACAGAGGGAAAACAATAATTTGCGAATATGCGGGAGCACGAATACGAAACAGAGATTGACACCAGATTGGAGGGCAAGTTGGGATTTGACAGGGTCAGAACCTTTGTGGCCGACAGATGTTCCACTGAATATGCAGTCACGAGGGTGACGGAGGAGAGGTTCAGCAACGACCCGAAGGTCATTAGGGAAAGGCTGGCGCTGACCGACGAGATGAGGCTTATAGTGATGTTCGAGGAAAACTTCCCGACCAACGGGTACATTGACTGCCTCGACTTCCTCAAGCCGCTGGAAAAGACCGGCTACACAATCGACATCCTTTCGCTGGGCAAGCTGCGCACCATGGTCGAGACCGTGCGCAAGCTGACCAACTTCTTTATGTCGATAAAGGACGGGGTATATCCCAATCTCAAACGGATGAGCGCCCCGGTGCTGAGTTTCCCTGAAGTACAGAGAAGGATCGACCAGATCCTGGACAAGTTCGGGGATGTCAAGGACACGGCATCGGACAAGCTGCTGGAAATCAGGCGCGCGATAAAGACAAAGGAGGGGGCGATCTCCAAAAGGGCGAACGCCATCCTCAAGCAGGCACAGGCCGACGGGCTTGTGGACGAGGACGCCGGGCTTTCCGTACGTGACGGCAAGCTGCTGATTCCGGTCAACAGCTCCAGCAAGAAAAAGATCCAGGGATTCGTCTATGACACCTCGGCCACAGGCAAGACAGCCTTTGTCGAGCCGGCCGAGATCATCGAACTGGAAAACGAGATCGTGACCCTCCACGCTGACGAGGCACAGGAGATCCAGCGCATCCTGGCGGCGTTCAGCGACTTCGTAAGACCATACGTACCAGATCTTATCAATTCAGCTGAATATATCGGCGAGATAGATTTTCTGGTGGCCAAGGCACAGGTCGCCCTCGATTTCAAGGCCGGTGCCCCGATCATCTCCGACAACGGGGAGATGAACCTACGTAAGGCGCGTCATCCGCTTCTGGAGAGGGCATTGATAAAAGAGAAAAGGGAGATTGTGCCGGTCTCTATCCGTCTGACCCCGGCCAAGCATATTCTTTTGATCTCAGGTCCTAACGCCGGCGGCAAGTCGGTGTGCCTCAAGACCACGGGGCTTTTGCAGTACATGTTCCAATGGGGAATGCTGATCCCGACTTCCGAGACTTCGGAACTTCCTGTGTTCGACAGGATCATGGTCAGCATCGGTGACGACCAGAACATCGAGAACGACCTCAGCACCTACAGCTCGTTCCTGGACGACATGAAGACGATGCTGGCCAAGGCCGATGACAAGACCTTGATATTAATAGACGAGTTCGGTTCCGGAACCGAGCCTGCCGCCGGAGGAGCCATCGCCGAGGCAATCCTCAGCGAGATGGACAAGAGAGGGGTCTATGGAGTCATCACTACCCACTACACGAACCTCAAGCTCTACGCCTCTGGTTCAGACACCGGGGTCATCAACGGGGCGATGCAGTTCGACGCGGCCAAGATCCAGCCTCTGTTCAAACTGGACATCGGAATGCCTGGGAACTCGTTCGCCTTCGAGCTGGCCCGCAAGATGGGCCTCCCGGAAAGCATTGTGAAGGATGCCGAGGCAAGAGCCGGAGAGGAGTTCGTAGGAATGGAGAGGAACCTGCGCAAGATCGTGCGCAACCGCCGTGCCCTGGACGAGAAGCTCCAAAGGATCAAGAACACAGACAAGACTCTGGAGAACATCACCGAGCGCTACCAGAAAGAGCTTGAAGGGCTGAAGCAGACCAAGAAAGAGATTCTGGACCAGGCCAAGAAAGAGGCTCAGGAGATCGTTCAGGGAGCCAACAAGACGGTGGAGAACACGATCCGCACGATCAAGGAGTCACAGGCGGACAAGGAAAAGACCTCCGATGCCAGAAAAGCTCTTCAGGATTTCGTATCCTCTCTCCAGACCAAGAAGGAGAACGATCTGAAGAACCACGATAACTACATAGAGAAGAAGCTCAAGCAACTGGAAGACAGGAAGATGCGCCGCAACGCCCACAAAGGGAAGCCTCAGGACGATGGACAGGAGCAGGCCACGGAGCAGTTCAGAGGTGGAGCGCTGAAGGTCGGCGAGAAAGTGCGGATCAAGGACAATGGCATGGCCGGTGAGGTCATCCGTGTTTCCAACAAAGCAGTGACCGTCGCCATCGGCAACATCACCAGCAAGATGCCTCTCGACAGGGTCGAGCGGATCTCTTCCAATGAATATAAAGCAGCGGTGCGGGAGAACATCAAGCCTCGGGCCGCCCAGGATGATTCAGGCCTGCGTGAGCGCAGACTGGCGTTCTCTCCTGAACTGGACGTGCGTGGAGAGCGGGTTTCTGACGCTCTGGACATCGTTGTCCACTACATCGATGACGCCATCATGCTGAACATCGGCTCTGTCCGAATCATCCACGGCAAAGGCACTGGAGCGCTGCGGGACGAGTTACAGAAATATCTAAGGACAATTCCGGGAGTCACATCTGTCCACGATGAGCAAGTGCAGTTCGGAGGGTCTGGCGTGACGATCGTGACATTAGGATAAACTCTGGACACAAAACCATGAAAAACACTGAAAGGCGGATGACTCCACGGATGGAACTGGGGCGTAGGGGTGAGGATGTGGCCTGTGGTTTCCTGTCCGGTAAAGGGCATACGATAGTCGAAAGAAACTACCGTTCGGGACATCTTGAGATCGACATCATCACTTTGGACAAGGATGGTGTGCATTTTGTGGAGGTAAAGAGCCGTGTGGCGCCGGTCGCTGTCTCCCCAGAGGAGAACGTGACGGCAGCCAAGCAGAAAAAGGTGGCGGATGCGGCGCTGAGGTACCTGCACACGTCGAAGGACAAGAGGCTTTCAGCAGACCTTGAGGTCAGTTTCGATGTGGTGGCGGTGACTTTCGACGGAGGCGGGGAGATTGTGGAATGGTTCCCGAACGCCTATTATCCGATGTACCTTTGACCGTATGATTGAAGAACATATTGCTAAGCACCAAGATATGAGTTACAATAACCGATACTGCATCATCATGGCCGGCGGCACTGCCAACCATTTCTGGCCGGTGAGCAGAGAGTCCAGACCTAAACAGTTTATGGACATAGCCGGAACAGGAGATTCCTTTATCAGAAGCACCTATGAACGTTTCTCAAGGATCGTACCCTCAAAGAACATCCTCGTGGTCACCCTGACCAGATTCTCCTACCTGGTCCGGGCCCAGATCCCCGAGCTTCCCGAAGAGAACCTGCTTCTGGAACCCTATGCCCGCAACACGGCTCCATGCATCGCCTACGCCACCTACTGCATCCTGAAACGTGACCCGAACGCGACGGTGATCGCCACCCCGGCAGATCATATAATAAAGGATGAGGCGCGTTTCAAGAGTGCGATGCTCAAGATGATGGACTATGCCGAGAACAACTCCGCCCTCATGACCCTCGGAATCCACCCGACGGAGCCCGACACGAGCTACGGCTACATTCAGGCCACGGGAGGCAGGGAGTCCGCCGGCGACGACACCCCGCTCAAGGTCAAGACCTTCACCGAGAAACCCGACAAGGCTCTCGCCGAAGTGTTCTGCAAGACGGGAGAGTTCTACTGGAACTCGGGAATATTCGCATGGAAAGCTTCCGTGATCAGGGAAGAGATGGAAAAGTACATGCCCGATGTCACCACCCTGTTCACAGGCTGGGAAGATGCGCTGGGAAGCGACAAGGAGCAGACTTTCCTTGAGAAGGTCTATACAGACTGCCCGAAGGTCTCGATTGACTACGGTGTGATGGAGAAGACCGACCGCGCCTGGCTCTACTGCGGAGACTTCGGATGGTCAGACATCGACAGCTGGGAATCCCTCTACAGCAACATGGACAACAAGACCGCGGACGGCAACATCGTGTTCACGGACAAGTACCTGGCCGACGACAACGATGGCAGCATGCTGGTCTGCGGCGACAAAAAGAAACTCTACGCCATCAAAGGCCTGAAGGACTACCTCGTGGTTGACACAGGCGACGTCCTCCTGATCTGCCCGAAGGACGACAAGAATTTCAAAGACTTCATCTCCGGCCTTGGAATGCCCGACTACGAAGTCTTCAGATAATGCCCGTCACGCCGGAAGGTCAGATTATGACCCCGCCGTCAACCGGAAGGACGGCGCCGGTGATGTACGAGGCCATGTCGCTGGCCAGGAAGAGGAACGCGTCGGCGACCTCATCAGGCTCACCTACCCTGCCGATAGGAATGCGCGCCACCAGAGGCTTTATCATGGCCTCCGGAAGGTTCGCGACCATGTCGGTGCGGGTCACGCCCGGAGCCACGGCATTGACCCTTATACCACGGGGAGCCAACTCCCGTGAAAGGGATTTCGTCAGGCCGTTGACCGCGAACTTGGTGGTCGGGTACAGACAGCCGGACGGCTGGCCGTAAAGACTCACCACAGAGCTGGTGTTGAGGATGACACCGCCGCCGCTCGCCTCCATCAACCTCGCCGCAGCCCTGCTGCAGACAAACACCGCCTTGAGGTTTATGTCCAGAATCCTGTCCATTTCCTCATCGGTGTAGTCATTGAGAGGAAGCGCCTGCGAGATACCGGCGTTGTTGACAAGGATGTCAAACCTTCCAAACCTTGCTAAAACCTCATTGAACGCATTCTCTACAGAGGAAGAATCTGTGAGATCCGGGGCGATCGCCAAAATCTTGGCCTCAGGCAACTCGAAAAGGAGTTTTCCAAGCGCCGCGTTGGCGGTCGCGGGCTTCGAGCCGCACAGGGCTACGGAAGCACCAGCCTCAAGGAATTTCTTCACGACCGCGTAACCTATGCCGCGCGTGCCACCTGTGACCACCGCGACCTTGCCTTTTAATGAAAGTTCCATAACTCCGATTCTTGAAAACCTCTACTTGGCAAAGGCGTAGGAGAAGCCTTGGATCTGATCCCAGACACCACGTGTGAAGTCCGGGACCTCTACAGGCGCGTTGCCGTTCTCGATGGAGATTCTGCCCAGCTCCGTGAGACAGCACCATTCGGCCATGTCATAGACATCCATGTCAAGCGGAAGGCCGTTCCTCAGACAGTAGACCAGACGGTAGTCCATGATGAAATCCATCCCTCCGTGGCCTCCGACCTGCTTTGCAAGAGCCTCAAGCTCAGGAGTAAGGATCGGATTGCGGTTGTCCTCAAGAATTGCCTTGAGCCTGTCTCCCGAATAGGTGACCTCGCGGCCAAGGTTCTGGTAGTCAGTGGAAGCCTCGGTCAAGGCGTTGTCCCTCAGGCAGAGCTGCTGGATCGGATACTTGCCGGCATAGCCCTCGCTGCCTACAATCTGGTACATGCGGTTGTAAGGGCGCGGCGTCATCACGTCGTGTTCCACGAGGATGGTCTTGCCTTTCTCCGTCGTGATCATCGTCATCGTGAGATCGGCGTTCTGAAAGTCCTCACATTTCTCTCCGGTTCTGGCTTCCACATGCTTAGGGCCGTTCACAGCCTTGGTCTCCATCGCGACAAGAGTCTTGAAACGGTCGCCGCGATGGATGTCCATCACCTGGCAGACCGGACCAAGGCCGTGGGTAGGATAGACATCACCCTTGACCTCCTTGTTGAAATCAAGCCTCCAGTTGTTCCAATAGGAACCCCAGAACGGATCCAGATTGTGATGATAGGAACCCTCTCCGTGGAGAATCTCTCCGAGCAAGCCCTTCTGAGCCATCGTAAGGACGGCCATCTCATAGAAATCATAGCAGCAGTTCTCAAGCATCATGCAATGCTTACGGGTCTTCTCGGACATGTTGATCAAAGCCCAGATGTCCTCCAGAGAAGCCGCGGCCGGAACCTCAACGGCGACATTCTTGCCATGCTCCATCGCATAGAGAGAGATCGGAACGTGATGCTTCCAGTCAGTGCAGATGTAAACAAGGTCGATGTCGTCACGCTCGCAGAGTTCCTTGTAGGCCTCGGTGGATCCGGAATAACCGGCAGCCTTAGGCAACCCCCTGTCCTCCAAGGTCTTCTGTGCGGCCTCAACCCTGTCGGCCTCGACATCACAAAGGGCGTTGATCTTCACGCCCGGAATGTAGGTGTAACGCTCCACGGCGCTTGAGCCGCGCATTCCGACACCGACGAAACCGACACGGACGGTGTCCATCGCCGGCACGGTCAGCCCGAGCGCGTTCTCCTGACCCGCGGGACGGGCAGGTGTCTCTACCTTGATCGGCCCCTCCTCCTTGGAAGTGGCGCATGATACCGCCAGAACAAGTGACATGGCGGCCAATAAACTTCTGAATCTCATCGCTTATTACTGTTTACAAATCATTCTCTTACAAAGTTATCACAAATCCCGAAAAATCTGACGCTCATTCACGGAATAAATAGCCAAAGGATTACTAATCTCGGGAATATTCCTAAAAATCAAATCCCAACGACTTCCGCACGCCCATCGCCCTGGCGGGGACTATCGCGAAGCGGAATGAATAGTCACGGTCGCTCCAGAGGCATCTGTCACCGTCCGGCCTTGCCCCCCAACTGTCGTAGCCGCCGACTCCGCTTTGGGCATAGTCCACGCAAACCTCCACGAAGTCTCTCTCGACATAGTCATTTATGTGGGTCTGGCGGCGGAGATGATTCTTCGCCTTGGCCGGATCGTTCTCGGTCAAAGGCCCTTTGTTCTCCCACTGATAGTCACGCTGGACAGCCTCTTCGGAATCGAGATCCTCGACCGCGCACCTGAGAGCGTTGAACTCAAAGCGGTCGGAGCGGATGGCCAGACCTCCGATGGAAAGATATTCACAATCAATGTGATGCCCACATTCCTGCGGACGCACATAGCGGACATATTCCTTGGAGGCGGATGATGAATATTCCCCGATCAGCGTCCCTCCGAAGCGGTCGGCATAGTTTTCCTCAGGTCCCCTGCCAAGATAGGTGAACGAATCGGCGGTGGCAGGAAGCCTCATCCGGAACCCTATGCGCGGCACATCGACCGGCTTTGAGGACTTGACACCCTTGAAATCAGACTCGACGGAAAGGATGCCCCCCTCAAGCAGGGTATAGCGGACTGTGAATATGTTTCCGCTTGCCAATGAATATTCAGCCACTACCGTATCCCCTTCAAGACCCGCCTTCACATCGAACTCCCGGCTGGAGACCTTGAACGCCTGACAGCGGGACGGCATCCCGTTGCCGTAGTCATTATCGGTCGGCGCCCTCCAGAACAGCGGTCTGAGGCCGAAATCCTCATTGAACATATTCTTTCCTTTAAATGAATATTCCTTCAGACATCCCAGTGCCTTGTCAAAGACAAGCGAAGCGTCACGGCATTCGAGGGCGATCGCCGTCTCTGTCTCGGTGGCCTTTACTCCCCTCGCCAGCCGAGGAGTCGCAAGTCTCCTGGCATCAGATAGTTTGATTTGATCGCAGGCGATGACGCTACCCTCCGGCAAAAGCCCGGCAGCCTTACTGGTGAGAGTCTCGAAGGTTATGAGACATTTCTTGTCGGACGGAAGTTTCGGCAGCCTCACGCGGACTTCCTCCTCGGACTGTGGAGCGGCGGAGAGAGCCACGTTGCCGGAAGCGATCCGGGTGCCGTCGGCAGTCACGGCCCATCTGAGGGCATATTCATTCAAACTCTTGAAATAGAATCTGTTCTGAACCTTGAAAAGCCCTTGGGAGGCATCCTCCGGTAAGACTTTCACGTCCTGATAGACGTGCTTTATCTCGGCCATCGCAGGGTGAGGTGTCCGGTCGGGCGCGATGACTCCGTTGCAGTTGAAATTGCCGTCGCTCGGAGAGTGTTCCCCGTAGTCACCGCCGTACGTCCAGTACATTCTGCCGTCGCTGTCGGTCTCGTAGAGTCCCTGGTCGATCCAGTCCCAGATGAAGCCACCCTGGAGGTTCGGATATTCATAAATGTACTTCCACTGGCGGTCGAGCGAGCCGTTGGAATTGCCCATCGCGTGGGAATATTCAGAAGGCACGACCGGCTTCGGGTAGCCGCTCTTCCCCATCTTGTGAAACCACTCGGCGTCAGGGTATTGCGGCACAAACATGTCCGTGTTCCATTCTAAGACGGCCCTCTCGTAGCAGACCGGTCTGTTCTGGCCGCCACTTTCCAAGGCCTTCAGTTCCCGGTAGGTGTCGTAGAAGTTGCATCCGTTGCCGGCCTCGTTGCCCAGAGAGAGGATCGTGACGCACGGGTAGTTGCGGGTCCGGTAGTACATGTTGAGGATCCTGTCCCTGTGCTGAGGCAGCCAGTCAGGATTGTTGCCGAGGGTTTTCTCAAGATTATAGCCCATCCCGTGGGACTCGATATTGGCCTCGTCATAGACATAGAATCCGTACTCGTCGCAAAGTTCGTAGAAGAGCCGAGGCTGCGGATAGTGGCAGGTCCTGATGGCGTTGATGTTGTGTTCCTTCATCAGACGCAGGTCGGTCAGAATGTCCTCCTTGGTGACGTAATGGCCTGTGAACTGATTGTGCTCGTGGATGTTGACGCCCTTGAACTTGACAGGTTGGCCGTTCACAAGAAACCGGTCACCGACAATCTCCAAGCGGCGGAAACCGACATTAGCCTTGGCGTGTTTCCCCTCGACGCAAAGCAGCAGGGTGTATAGCTCCGGTGTCTCGGCAGACCACCTTCTCACATCCTTGATGGCTGATTGCCACTGTTTTACGCCTTTTACCGTTTCCGTCGCTCCTTTAGCCGTCTCGTTGCCTTTGGCATCCAGAAGAGTCCAGCTGACATTGATCGGCTTCGATGAATTGACGCTCAAGCGGAAGTCCCCGGTGCTGAGGTCATCGGCCAGCGTTGAGACCACATTCCAGTCAAAATCCTCCGGAACCGTGGCCGGCTCCCTTGACAGATAGACATCCCGCTCGATTCCGCTGATGCGCCAGAAATCCTGACACTCAAGGTAACTGCCCGTGCTCCATCTGGTTACAACCATCCTGAGATCCGCTTCCCTGCCGCTTTCCACATAAGGGGTTACATCATAGCGGACCAAATCCTTAGAGTCCTCGCTGTAACCGACATAATTGTCATTTATAAACAGATACACTCCTCCTTTAACTCCGCAAAGGTTAAGGTAGCACTTCTCCCCCGCCCCGAACTCAGGAGTGAATTTTCTTGAATATACTCCCGTAGGGATCTTGTCCGGAAGCTGTGGCGGCTGCGGGTTCCTCGGGCAGAACTCATATGGATGGTTCACATAGATCGCCGTCCCAAATCCCTGGACTTCCCAGTTTCCGGGCACCTTGATGCTCGATGGAGCTTTGTCCGGATCCGCAAGCATATCCTGCACGGAATCGTAGTAACGGAAATCCCAGACACCGTTCAGGGAAGAATAGTTCGGACTTGCCTCGATCTCCTTTGACAGGGCATCCTTGACAGTGTTGAAGAAAATCGTCTCATGCCTCCGAGTCACAGCATTTCCCTCCGTGATCACCTTCTGGTCAAGATGTTCGGTGAAGTCAGTGCCTTTTTTCTGCGCCGTGATTGCCGGGCTGACCGACAAAGCAGCCAATGCGGCAATAATATAAGGTCTGATATTCATAAAGTTTATTGTTTATTATGCGGTATATCCATCAATTCTTAAATAAATCATCAAGCGTCACAACACTCTGGACTTCACTTGAATATTCATTGGTCGCAAGTCCGTCTGACGCGATCATCGTGAGATGCAAGGCGGCGTTGGTTTTCACCGTGTCGCGGAAATCCTCCATCCGTTCAAACATCTCTTGAAGATATTTTCCGGTCACGACGTAGGGCCTGTTGGAAAATTTTGCCTCGCAGACATTTATCACCTGGTCCCGGCGTTCTATAAGGATGTCGATCTGATGCCCTTTTATTCCCTTTTCACCGTCCCCTTTCTTGTACCAGGAGCAGACATTGCTAAGGATGCCACGGATGCCCAAGGCTTCCTTGATTTGAGGAATATGACTGAGGCAGAGCTGTTCAAAAGCATATCCTGACCAAGCCCGTCTCGCCGGATCGTCAATAGAGTTCGACCAGAAGGCCTCGTCCTTTCCGCCACCATTCTTGACGAACTTGAGATAGAACAGAATGAACATATCCCCAAGCTGATACATCGTGTCCCTGTCCTTCTTCCCGAACGCTGAATATGACCGTATGAAATCGCAATTCCTCAAGTTTTCAAGAATGGTAGTGAACGCTCCGCCATCGGAAAACTTCAGTTCTTCGCACATCTCCTTTCTGGTCATGCCTTTGGAGCGCTTGGCAAGAAGCTCAATCACACGCCTGTAGGTCTGCGAGTCCTTGAACAAGGATTTCAGCAAAACATCATATTCACCGTCAAGCTCGGCGTTGTTCCGAAAGAACAGGAAATCGACATTCTGAGGCAGACTATAGCCTTTGCGGAGCAGATCGAGATAGTACGGGGTGCCGCCAAGAACCATATAGCACTCCGCGATCTGGTGGTTTGTCCATTTGATGCCTTTCCTGGCCAGGAAAAGAGAAGTCTCGTGAAGATTGAACTGAGACAACTTTATCTTCCGTGTGACCCGATTGTGCAACCCGCCTTTCTGAGAGATGACATTGTCATTCATCCACGTTGTGGCCGAACCGCAGATGATCACCATAAGTTCGCTCCGCGAAGAGGCCCAATCATTCCAGAAATATTCAAAAGCACTGACAAACTTCGACTTAGGAGTGTCCAGCCACGGCATCTCATCTATGAATATCACGACTCTCTTTTTCGCGATCGTGCCGAGATAGTGCTTCAGCTGCTCAAACGCCTCATTCCAATCGCGCGGCATAGGGTAGAAGTTTCCGGAGCACTCCACGAGTTTCCTGTTCCACAAATACAGTTCGTCCCGAAGTTTCCCCTCGTATTGCCCCGTGACAAAGAAGTCAAACCTATCCTGAAACAGGTTTTTTACCAGATAGGTTTTCCCGACCCGTCTTCTGCCATACACCGCAACCAATTCAGCCTTACCTGATTGATAGCATTCTTCGAGCAGTTTGATCTCCTCTTCCCTTCCTATGATCTCATTTGCCATATTCATTATCGCTTTGCGACAAAGGTAAAAAAAATCGAGTTACCGCACAAGAATAAATTTTATTGCCTTGCGACAAGTGCTGATTTCAGGCGGTTATCGCAAAGGTATAATGTAAAAATATTCCTACGATAGACAGTTCCGGGCAATACATAACCGTGTTTATCGGCTATGAGCACGATCAGAGGAGCATAAACAGGCAATATCGCTCTTGTCAGGGGCAAAAACACATACAACGGTGGCATTTTCCGCATATAATGCCACCGTCATGATCAACAAGGTCTCTCGGGCGACATTTTTGAGCGATTTCATTGCCGAAGAGGGTCAAGAGGCGCTCTTCGGTGACATTTCGGGGCGGAAACGTTCCCCGGGAGGTATGCTCACATATTCAAACCTGTCCCGTTTTGGTAAAATTCGGCAAAATGACTATTTTTGATTTTTATTGAAATCAGCTTCATTACTATGGGTAATATGACACTGAAACAAATTCTTTTGACGGCGGCGATGCTCATCGGCTTGCCTTTGGTGGCCTTCGGGGCGCGGAATAATTGGTCGCTTTCTTCTCCGGACGGGAGGATTGTGGCGGAAATCTCAACGGGAGACGGGCTGAGATATTCAATAAGCCGCGATGGGGTTGCGCTCCTGACGCCATCAGAGATCTCGATGACATTTGAGGACGGGACGGTCTTCGGAGGAGCGGACAAGGTTCGCAGGAGCAGGAAAGGGAGCCAAGATGTGAAGGGTATTCCGGCGATGAACTACAAGAAGGCGACCGTGGATGACGTTTACAATTTCCTGACGCTGGAGTTCAAGGGGTACAATGTGGAGTTCAGGGCGTTCGACAACGGGGTGGCCTACAGGTTCATTTCAACGGCGAAGGCCGGGGAATTCACTGTGACTGACGAGCTTACGGAGTTCAATTTCGCAGAGGACTGGACGGCGTGGGTGCCTTACGTCAAGAGTGATGACGGAAAGACATTCAAGCAGCAGTTCGTCAACTCGTTCGAGAACACCTACGAGCATATTCATTTGTCCCGGATGAATCCCGCGAAGCTGGCGTTCCTGCCGATGACGGTGGACGCTGCCGATGGGGTTAAGATTGTCATCACCGAGTCAGATCTGTTCGGTTATCCGGGAATGTTCCTCAACGGGCAGGGCAGCAAAGGGTTGAAGAGCGTGCGCGCGCCATACCCGATCGGGCTGAGACCTAACGGAGTGTACGTCTATCAGGATATGGACTACGCCGACTACATCGCCAAGGTCGAGGCCGGACAGAAGTTCCCGTGGAAGGTCATCGGGATCGCTCAGGACGCCAAGTCGCTGATGGAGATGGATCTGGTCTGGCAGCTTGCCACTCCGGCGGACGAGAACACTGACTGGAGCTGGGTAAAACCTGGGAAGGTGGCCTGGGACTGGTGGAACGACTGGAATCTTTACGGAGTCGATTTCCGGGCTGGAATCAACACGGAGACCTACAAGTACTACATCGACTTCGCTGCCGCGCACGGCATCGAGTACATCATCATGGACGAGGGATGGGCGCAGAGAGCGAAGGCGAACCTGTTCTTGATCAACCCGGACATCAATCTTGAGGAACTCGTCTCCTACGCCAACGGCAAGAATGTCGGCATCATCCTCTGGGCCAGCTACAACAGCATCGTGAAGAACCCGGAGAAGGCGATGAGCCACTACGCCAAGATGGGATTCAAGGGATTCAAGATCGATTTCATCAACAGGGACGACCAGCAGGCCGTGAAGTTCTGCGAAAGGATGGCGAGGATCGCCGCCGAGAACCATCTGCTGATTGATTTCCACGGGGTTTACAAGCCGGCGGGAATCCAGAGGACTTACCCGAATGTACTTAATTTCGAGGGAGTCGCCGGACTGGAGCAGTTGAAATGGAGTCCGGAAGGCTACGACGAGGTCACCTACGATGTGACGATTCCTTTCGTCAGGATGGTGGCCGGCCCGATGGATTACACCCAAGGGGCGATGCGCAACGCAATAAGGAAGAACTACCACCCTATCGGATCCGAGGCGATGAGCCAGGGTACCCGCTGCCGTCAGCTCGCGGAATATGCCGTCTTCGAGGCGCCGCTGACAATGCTCTGCGACTCGCCGTCCAACTATATGGCCGAACCGGAGTGCACGGAGTTCATCGCAGGCTTCCCTACCGTCTGGGATGAGACAGTTCCGATTTGCGGAGAGATCGGTGAATATGTCGCCGTGGCCCGCCGCAGCGGAGACATCTGGTACATCGGGGCGCTGACGAATTGGGATGCGCGCGACCTTACCCTTGACCTGAACTTCATCGGAGACGGGAATATGACCGTCTTCCAGGACGGAATCAACGCCGACAGGGCAGCCAGAGACTATAAGAAAACTTCCGCGAAGATCCCGGCGGACGGGATCGTGAAAATCCATCTTGCTCCTGGCGGAGGCTGGGTGGCAAGAATCACCCGCTAAGCGACACAAAAATATTCACGCCATCGCGGCGGCATATTTTTTAACGCTTGAAAAAGAAGTTTTTGGTTTATGAGAAGAATATTATTGTTAGTGACCGCTGTCATCACTGTTTTGGCGCTGTCCGGAATCAAGGCGGAGGCCAAGAGTGAGAAAGCCAGCGTGATGTCGTTCAACATCCGGATCCAGTTCCCGGCGGACACCGGAAAGTACAATTGGGAAAGCAGGAAGGCCGGATGCGTCAAGGCGATCAGGAAATATCTTCCAGACATTATCGGTCTCCAAGAGGCGGCACCAGGACAGAAGTCCTTCTTGATGAACGAGTTGAAGAAGTACATTATGATCGACGGCAACGGAAAACCCGGAACCGTCAACCAGGATTCCGAGTTCGGCTTCAACCCGATCTTCTTCCTTGCCGACAGGTTCGAGCTGCTGGACTACGGCACATTCTGGCTGAACGAGGATCAGACTCCCGAAAAAAAAGGTTGGGACGCTGAATATGTAAGGACGACCAACTGGGTCAAGCTCCGTTTCAGGAAATCCGGACAGATAATATTCCTTTTCAACACGCATTTTGACAACACGGGGGTGAAGGCGCGGCAGGAGAGCGCTGCCCTGATGGTGGAAAAGATCAAGGAGATCGCCGGGGACAATGCGGTCGTGTTTATGACTGGTGACCTCAACACCACCAGCGAGGACAAGGCTCTCAAGCCGCTGGCCACCTACTTGAAAGAATCCGGGAAAACCGTGAAAAAGGCTGACAAAACCCCTTCTTTCAATGATTTCGGCCGAAACGGAGCCAGACCTCAAATGATAGACCACATCTTCTACCGCAACGCCGAGGCGCGGACTTTCAACGTCATTGATGAGCAGAAATTCGGTGTCAAATACATTTCCGACCACTATCCGGTGATTTCGGGGTTTGTCATCGAACTTCCAAAAAACTAAGAAGTAGTCTTATCGATGCCTCTTGACTGAAAGAAACAATAGAACCATAAGAATCTACGAATATGGAATCCCAGCTCAAGCAAAAGGAACTGTACAAGGAAAGCATTCTGAATCAAGTGAATGAGATCCGCGCGTCTTCCGATGACATCGGATGTCCACACTGTGGGCAGCCGGTGAAGAAAAGCTGGGAATGGTGTCCGTCCTGCGGGCATTCGCTTGTGGACTGGTGCACATTCTGCGGAGCTGACATTCCACGTGGAGAGGATGAGTGTCCGGAATGCGGGATGAGCAGAAGCGGAATTGTCTGCCCGAAATGCGGGACCAGAAATGCCGGCGGTTTCTGCCGGAAATGCAATGAGCCGTTGACGCTTGCGGCGAAGAAGGAACAGGAAAGGGCATTGAAGGATCCACAGTTTGTCAAGGCGGCGGAACTGGCGGTGCAAGCGGCCGAATTGCTGGCAAGGATTGAGGCTGAGGAGCAGGAGGTTACTGGACAGGAAAGCAAGGAGGTTGAGTTGCCGGAGGATGTGTTGAGGCTCAAGGAACTGTTGGGAAAGACCACGCTGAGGCGCTTCGACAAGCTCAGCGACCGCAGCGACCAGAAGAGGGAGACTGGGTCGGTTGCTGATCCCGTCGAAGCACCGGCCCTTCGACAAGCTCAGGGACTGAGAACTTCGACGACTGGTGAGCCTTGTCGAACCACCTGTTCCGCGGCCAATAAGATGAAGAGCAAGGCCGAGCTGCGGGCGGAATATTCAAAGATCAAGGCGGAGTTGGACAAGGCTCTGGAAGGAATGCTTCCGCCGGTGGGTTCCACTCCGCAAGAGCAACGGAACTATTTCTCGGCCAGAAAGCTGCCTGTGGAGAAGGTCATCCTGACAAAGGGCAGAGAAGCCTGGGTCTGCAACTTCTGCGGATGCTGGCACAACTGCCCGAGCGAGTGCTGCGAACCGTGGCACGGCGGGAAATGGGTCTATGAATATAAGGAAGAAAAGATACTGGATTTCAAATAGAAACGACAAGGTCAGCATAGGATAACAGCTTACAATAAAAAGAATTATGGCAGGAACCATAGCAGATAGCGGCACAGCCGTAGCGGACATCTCCGCGACAAGCGCGTGCAGAACCGAATCTGATTCTGAATATTCAGGAACCGTGACCGCAAAGGCCACTTTCACTTGCGGGACAACCGGTACGGCAGTCTCTGACGGAACATCAGACAAAGCCGCGGATATCCAGACCAAAGAAGAGATCACCCTCAGAGGCAACCGTTACAGTGTTGACAGACTGATCGGCAACGGAGGCGAGGCCGAGGTCTATGTGGTCAGTTCGGCGAAGGGAAACTTCGCCCTGAAACTGTACCGCCGGGGCAATGGCGTGAGCAAGGATATTCTTAAAAGATTGGAGCGGCTGAAAGGGAAGGCGGCGATCGTGGATATTCTTGAAAGCGGGACGGTCAGGATCGATGCCACCGACAGAGGCTACGTCCTGATGCCGTTGTGCAAGGATGGCTCCGTGGCGGGCTACGATCTCAGGAAAGACGCTGCCGCCATCCTCCAGATCACTGCGATGACCGCCAGAAACCTCAGTGAACTGCACAGGGTCGGGCTGCTGCACAAGGACATCAAGCCTGAGAACATACTCTACACAGACAAGGCATCGGGCCTGGTCGTGCTTTCGGATTTCGGGATCGCTGACATTCTCGGAGAGGACGGCAGCGTCAACACACCTCAGTCCAGAACCGTGATCTATGCCGCGCCGGAACTCTACGCCAACACCACCCGCATCGGAGATGTCACCTATGCGATAATGACAGCCGCGTCGGACTACTACGCCCTCGGGATGTCCGTACTCTCTATGTGGATGGGAGACAGCGAATTCCGAAAGAAAGAACCCGAACTGGTGAAGCTCAAGATCCAAGGCAAGCTGCCAGTGCCGGACGATATGCCGGAGCCTCTGCGGACAATAACCCGAGGGCTTCTTATCGGCAAGCCGGAAAACCGCTGGAGTTACGAGGAAATCCGCAGAACACTTGAGGGCGAGAATATTCCCGTGGTGGAAGACGCTGAGATTCTGCGCATTGTCTTCGATTCAGGTAAGAACAAGATCGCGCACACGGCCAAGGAGCTGGCTCAGTTCATGATGGAGGATCAGGCTCTCGGAACGGCCTACCTGTACAAAGGCAAGATCAGCGGCTGGATAAGCAGGGTGATGCCGGAGATGGAGGTGAAGCTGAACGACATCGTGGAGAGAATCTACCCGAAGAACCAGTTGGCCGGTCTCTATGCCGCCGCCCTCGCCCTTGACCCGCAGCTGCCGTTCTACAACCGAAAAGGAAATGTCTGCGTGAATGTCAACAAACTCCTCAACGGCGACGGCGGTTTCGGTTCAAGTCTGGGCGACAGAAGCAACCCTGTCTATCTCTACAGCGAGGTGCGTCTTGGGAAAAAGGAGACTGACGGAATATATTCAAGAACCTGCGCCGCCCTGAAAGACAGCTTCGGCTACGCCAAGAGCGTGATAGTCTGGGGAATATACGACCGGAAATATTTCCGCACCCTGCAAGGCAAGAAGACCGGCAAGGAGGAAAAATTCACCGAGGTGGACTGCTACAACATCACGGACGTGGTGAGATTCTGCTCTGAATATAGGGTTGTGGCGGATGAGGACAAGCAGTTCCTCTGCTCGCTCGGGTTCGCCGAGATGGTCAGGGTCTTTTCCGAGAAAGACGCTGACAGATTGATCCAGGTGCGCAAGGGCATCAAGGATTACGAGATGCTGTATCGGCTTGTTATCCAGACCATCAACCCTGCGGCGGACATCAGCTTGATCACAGACCCGAAAGACCCGAACTACGCGATGGACGGGGAATCGATCGGGCTGCTCGTCAACGTCGCCTTCTGCGCCTTCCGCTGCGTCTTCGACAGCGAGAGGGACAAGATGTACAAGGAATGGTACTCCGACATCAACCCTTATTCGGGAATATGTCCGGCCTCTTTGGCCGACCTGCTGCTCAAGTCGTTCCAAGGCGACTACAAGGATTCTTACCTGCACAAGTTCTTCCTCAGCAAAGGGGACAGGTTCGCGGCGCAGGACAAATGGGTCGCTTACTGCACGGACTACGACAGTGCGGACAACGTTGGGAAATCCGGTCCCTACAACGAGGACATCGCCATGATGAAGGCCGCGGAGGGCCTTGCGGACGGAGCGCAGTTCTATTTCCCGGCTTCCGGAGAGACCGTTTACTATCTTGACGATCTGAAGAAGATCAAGAAAGACGAGATCTGTGAGGCTCTTGACTTCTACGCCCTGGATGCCTGGCTTGCCGTCAAGTTGCAAGAAAACCCAAAGAGGGATCTGAGCAAGCGGCTCACCTATGAGAGGTTCACGGTCAAGTACCTGAAACTCATAGGAAAATACGACAAGGATGATGAGAATTTCAAGCGCTACAACGAGGCCACGACTGCTGTCGGATGGCATCAATTACCACCACCGGTTTTGCTTCTTGGACTGCTGGAGAAGATCGCGGCGGTGGCGCTGTGGCTCATCCCATGTCTTGCGATGCTGTTCATGCTCGTCATCGGAGCGATTGACTATCCGGTTCTGGACAATGTCGGCAAATCAGTCTATTGGGTCTGGGGAGGAGGAATAGCATTCCCGCTGCTGCTGAACCTATTCTTCTACAACAGGAGTTACGACAGGAACCTGTTCACCTACATATTCAGATTCATCATCCTGACCGTAGCGGTGTATTTCCTCTGCAAATGGTTCCTCGGGAAGTACATCATTTATGTGACCATCGCGGCCGTGGTCGCGGCGATCGTGTGGTTCGCCAAACAGATGTTCTCGCGTGACGAGGGAGCGTCCGAACTTAGGAAGATGTGGAATCCTGACGAGGACCAGACGATTCTGGAGCCCCTTCACTATGCGTTCAATCCCTCGGAGGACAAATTTGTCTCCTCGTTGTTCGCCAACGAGAAGTTCTTCCGGTCAAAGTACCTTAAAAGCCTGCTGCACAAGCTGAAGCATTTGGTTTTGGCTGCGATGACGACCTTCCTGCTGCTCTTCCCTGTCGCGGTCATTCCTCGGATCAGCGACACGGAGAAAATCACGGAGAATCATCCGAAAATCGGTAACACAATCAACAAGATAACAGAAAAGGTTCATGAAAACGTGTCAGAAGTGCGGAAAGACGAACAGAAATGAGGCTTCGTACTGCAAATGGTGCGGGGAGAGGCTGGTTGCAGCGGTTGCTGAGCCTGTCGAAGCAATCGAAGCGTCAAGGGCGGCCGGCTCATCAGGAGCGGTCACTTCGGCAGGCTCTGTGACCGGGGACGGAATGATCGCGAAGGATTGCGTCAAGGAACCTCTCGCAAGTTTCACCAAGCGCTGCGAGCAGACCGCCGAGTTCCGCAAGCGTACCGGCAGCGATGTAAGGCCAGGGCTTGACTGCATCATCACCGGAGAGACCGGCACCGGCAAGACCTATCTGGCCGGAAAACTTGCCGGGATCCTCTACCACAACAAGATCACGGAGAACCTCCGGCCTAAGACCGTGGACGCGGCTGACTGGAACGACTTCAACTCCAAGCTGGACGAGAATCTCGCCGCGCTCAAGACAGGAGTGCTGGTGGTCACGAACTGCCAGAATCTGGTGAACGCCAAGGGCGGCTCCTCACAGCTGGACAAACTCTTCGCAAGGATGAAGGTTGATGTGAATATGCCGGTGGTGATCCTGTGCGGCCTTGAAGACGGCTTTGGCACCTTTATCAGCGCTGACAGCAACGCACAGTCACTCTTCGAGTTCCGTTTCCACATCTCTCCATTCAAGGACAACGACCTCAAGGCGATGTGCGTGTCAATGGTCAGGGACAAGTTCAGGACGGCGATCAGTCCTCAGGCGGAAAGGAGGCTGGGACTTGTCTTCAAGAAGATGTTCCGTGGCGGCAGAACCAAGGAGAACGGAATCCTGGCCGGAAAAATAGCCGAAGAGAGCGCCTTCAACATGTTCAGCCGGGGTGGCTCCCAAATCGAGGAGGCCGACATTCCGGGAGAGCCGTTCGAGGAGCTCACCGAGGAGCAGATTATGGACAAGATCAACGCCTTCACAGGTCTGACGGAGGTCAAGCAGGAGATCCGCTCCATCATCGACAACATCAAGAGGCAGAAAAGGGACAACCCCGGCAAGCCTGTGCAGCTGAAAAGCCACTTTGTCTTCACAGGCAATCCAGGCACAGGCAAGACCACGATCGCAAGGCTGTTCGCTGACATTCTGGGCAGCCTTCAGGTACTCCCGAGCGGCCATCTGGTCGAGGTCATGCGCAAAGACCTTGTCTCACAGTACGTCGGCGACACGGCCCTGAAGACCGAGCGGGTCATCAACAGCGCGATGGGTGGAATCCTGTTCATCGACGAGGCCTATGCCCTGAAGCAGGGGGATGACGACAAGGTCGGCCAAGAGGCCATAGACACCCTGCTGCCGTACCTTGAGAACAAGGCCGGAGACTTCGTCTGCATAATCGCCGGCTACACCAAGGAGATGACGATGTTCCTGCGCTCCAACTCTGGACTCGATTCCAGATTCAAGAAGAAAATAGAGTTCAAGGACTACAATGGCAAGGAACTCACCGAGATATTCCTGAATATGGTGAAAAAGAAGGGGTTGTCCCTGACGGACGAGGCCTCAGGCAAGGTCGGAAAATATTTCGAGCGGATGTACCTGAGCCGCACCGACACCTTCGGCAACGCCCGCGAGGTGCGCAACACCTTCGACCGCTGCTTCGAGCGGCTCTGCACCAGAACGGCGGGTCTGAGTGATGATGAATATGCCAGCTCGGGCAAAGTCCTGACCTGGGAGGACATCGCCGGGCCGGACGGCACGAAGGAGATCTCGGTGGAAAGCGTGATGAAGGAGCTGGACTCTTTCGTCGGAATGGAGTCCGTCAAGAAAGCCCTGAGGGATCTTGCGGAGGAGATGCGTTTCCAGCAGCGCCGGATGGAGTTCGGAGGCAAGGCATCGATCCGTCCCGTGAACATCATCCTGACCGGAAACCCAGGCACAGGCAAGACCTCCGTGGCCAGAGTGCTCGGCAAGTTGTTCAAGGCCATGGGAATATGCTCGACAGACCGGGTCATCGAGAAGAGCCGCAAGGACATCGTCAGCACCTACGCCAACGAGTCGGACAAGAATATGGACAAGGCTGTGAACGAGGCTATGGGCGGGGTTCTGTTCATCGACGAGGCCTACGCTCTCGCACCGTTCGACGACACGGGCCACTGCTCTGATTCCGAGGGGATCAAGGCTCTGGAACGGCTTATGGTCCGGATGGAGAACGACCGGGGCAAGTTCGTGGTGGTCTGCGCCGGCTACAAGGACAAGATGCGGAACCTGATGAGAGCCAACGAAGGGTTCGCCAGTCGGTTCACGCACAGGATAAACATCGATGACTACACGCCGGAGGAACTGACGGAGATCTTCCGCAGGATGAGGGCTACTCCTTTGCAGGTGGCACTCTGGACAAAGCCCTCAAGGCGTTCCGGAAGCTCTCGGCGGAAAAGTCGGGGAAGGATTTCGGCAATGCCCGTGAGGCAAGGAATATGCTCGACAGCGTGCTGGGGAACATCGGAACAAGGGTCAACGCGCTTCCTGACAGCCAGGTCGGCAAGGAAACATTCTTCACCATCCTTCCGGAGGACATTCCGTTCGAAGAGCCGAAAGTGGCTTCCGAGGAGGAGTGCCTCGCGGAACTGGATTCACTGATCGGATTGGAAAGCGTCAAGAAGGAGATCCGTTCAATGCTCAACGAGATGAGACAGAAGAAGATGGACAGCGAGCTTTCCGGCAGGGACTTCACGGCGATCGTTCCTGACCACTACCTGTTCCTCGGCAATCCGGGAACCGGCAAGACCACTGTCGCAAGGCTGATGGGAAGGATCCTGTACTCTCTCGGAGTGATCGCGAGACCGGATGTAATCGAGGTGTCGAGGGCGGACATGGTGGCTCCGTACCAAGGCCAGACAGCTCCGAAGACACGGGAGACGATCGACAGGGCGATGGGAGGAATCCTGTTCATCGACGAAGCATATTCATTGATCCAAGGCGACCACGACGAGTTCGGCAACGAGAGCGTGACCGAGCTGCTGAAACTGCTGGAGGACCGCAAGGGCAGGTTCGTGTGCATCGCCGCCGGCTACACGAGGGAGATGGGCCGGTTCCTGGATTCCAATTCCGGCCTCAAGTCCCGCTTCACCAAGACCATCACATTCGAGGACTACAATCCCGAGGAGCTGATGGACATATTCTGTCTTTATTGCCGCAAGGAAGGATATTCCATTGAGCCTGAGGCCGAAACTATTCTGAAAGACCGCTTCATAGATATGTATGACAACCGCGCGTTCGACTTCGGCAACGGGCGGGATGTAAGGAATATGTTCGGAAAAGTCAAGTCAGCGGTGGCCGGCCGAGCATATTCAAAAATGAAGGAACTCGTAGCTGAAGGCGCTGACAGACAGGTCGCTTACGAGGGTTCCAAACCAAAGACAATAACAAAGGAGGATCTGCTATGAAATGTCCGTTCTGCCAAGGTGTTATAGATGACGACAGCCGTTACTGTGATCTCTGCGGGAAGCATCTGATGTTCTGCCCGGAGTGCCGGCAGCCCAAGAAAGGAACTTCCTGCCCTCGCTGCGGCGAGTTGCTGGTCAGCGCCGAAGAATTTTTTGGCGCAAAAGTAGCCGTAAACTCTAAACCATCTGACTCTCCAAAGCCGATGGATACAGCCGCGCGACAGGATTCCCCAAAGCCATTGGAAAAAATTGATTTCAACCAGATATTCGATGCCCTGCTGACCTTGAAGGGGGAAGATATGACACTCTATGTCAAAGAAGGCGGGTTCGGAAGGAGCGGAGGGATATTCCCGGAACTCGGAAGTTGTAAATTTGTCTCCGGGCATCACGGAAAGATCGCTTTCGAGGATGGTGAGTGGAAGATCTGCGACCTGGGTTCGACCAACGGCACGGCCATAGACGGGGTGAGGTTGGAGAAAGACAAATGGTACACCCTCCGAAAGGGTCAAAAACTTAAGATAGCCACATTAAAATTCACAGTTGAATAGCCTATGAAACTAAGAATCAGCTGCGTCTCGGATGTCGGACGCATAAGGGACAACAACGAGGATATGGCATCCGCTGGGATGTACCTGATCAGGGACAATTCTCTGAATATAGAAAAGGAAGTCACTGAAAATGAGACCTTCTGCCTACTTGTCTCGGACGGAATGGGTGGCCACGAGAGCGGTGAATATGCCAGCCAGTTCACTCTGGAGACCTTGCGGGCCTACCTGTTGGACAAATCTCTGGAGCATCACAACCCTATCTTTGAATTGAAACTGAAGATCGAGAGCATAAGCGCCAATCTCAACGCCAAGGCCTGCGAGCGGCATCAAGGCAAGGCGATGGGCTGCACGTTGACTGGAATTGTCTGGATGCAGGGAAAGACTCTGCTCGTGAACATCGGTGACAGCCGGACGTATCGCCTGAGGGACGGAATGCTGAGGCAACTGACCTCAGACCAGACACTTCACGAAAGGGATATGGTTCCGCTTCCGGCCGGCAAGGCCTTGTACAACTGCATTGGAGCGGGCTGCGACACAGAGGCTTACATTCTGGACATCACCGACCGGCTGATGGAGTCGGACAGGATCCTTATCTGCTCTGACGGTCTTTCGGATATGCTGGAGGATGATGCGATCGAACGGCTGTTGGCATCCGGCTCCACGGAGGAAAGCTGCGCGGCCCTGATCGACGCCGCGAAACGGAACGGAGGCGTGGACAACGTCACGGCCATCGTGGCGGATGTCTCATAAGCAAGCACAAACACCAATAGGAAATACAATGTCCTCGCCTAATAATAGCAATCATCTTATGTTTGAATGCCAAAAGAGGACAATTATTTTACTCAATTGAAGAATATGGCAATAAGTTTGAAACCCAGAAAGACGGAATCCAACCTTTTCTGCTGCAGCAAATGGTGGGGCAACCCTGATCTGCCACCTCAGGCGGAGTACCCGATGATGAAGATCACGGAAGAGGATGGAACGGAGGGAGAATATCCCCTCACTTTCATCTGTCAGATCGATTGCGAGGACATCGCGCCTTTCGACAAGGAGGGGCTGCTGCCGCACGAGGGGATGCTCTATTTCTTTGCGGCGATCGATGAGTTCATCGGTTACGATTCCCCTGAGCATTTTCCGCTCGGTCGCTGGCCGAAGAAGGCGGTCAAGGTCAAGTACGCCAAGCAGATAAATATGGAGACCTTCAATTCGTGCATCCTTGTGGACGATGATGATCAGGAGCTCGCCGAGCCGGCTATGGCCATTGACTTCGCCGAGTGCGAGGACGATGCCGATGGCTTCAAGATTCTCGGCCGGCCGTACTTCGAGGAGATCCGCGAGGAGTTCCCTGACGCTGTCAACCTTCTCCAACTCGATGAGGATGACGATCTTGAGATGCGTTTCTACGACTCCGGCAACTTCAATATCCTGATTTCCGCTTCTGACCTCGGTTTCCAGAACTGGAGCCACGCCTTCGGATTTCTGCATTCGCTGTAATCCTAAGGCAAGTTATAGTGGAGGAGTTCAGAGGTATTCCCCTTCCCGCAATTTTTCACGTTACAAAAATTGCGGGAAGGGGAATACCTCTGAACTTACTGAAGCGTACCACAAATTCAGCGAGTGAGGTTTGCGAATCTTTGGTAAATTTCAAACTGAGTGGTGAGGACATCTTCCGGGATGGAAAGTCCATCCTTGAATATTTCAAAGCAGCAGGTCTTGGAGGTCGGGGACCAGTTGCCGACGATCTCGCCGTCAAGGGCGATTACGGGCTGGAATATTCCGTTGTTGCTGTGGGCTTTGCGGGAATGCTCGGGCGGAAGTACGACATCACGGCTCTTGTAGCCGATGAGATATTCATCATACGGAGAGATCAGATGAACCGTTCCAGAGCGGAATCCTCTGGTGCGGCAGGATTCGTGAATATAGAACTCACGGCCTTTCCACGTTTCCTTAACGAGTTCGTCACCAATGATTTCGACAGCTTTCTGACAGTCGCTGACATTCAGGCCGGACCACCAGAGGAAGTCCTCGAACGTGGCCGGAGAGTGGCTTCGGAAATATTTCCGGGCAAGCATTCCCAGGGCATCCTCTCCCGAGATATTCAAAGAATTTCCAATCTTCTCACGCACAAGGGAATAGGTGTTTTTCATCGGGTGCAGGTCGCCGCTGCAAAGAAGTCCGGAAAGCTCCGCCAGACGGATGTGATAGGACAGGCGGTGATCGTCCATCGTGATTCCCCTTTCGGCGAGCGCGGCGACAAAATCAGTCTTCCGGGCACTACGCTGCCGGAGCAATGTTTCCTCGAATATTCCTGAAATCAGCTCCTGCTCTTCCGCCGGGATGGAGATCTTGTTGGCGCTCATCCAGCCTCGAAGGCCGGACAAGGCTTTCGTCCGGCAAACGGACAGAATCCAGCCAAGATCCTCACCCGCAACCAGTTGCCAAGTGCAGCGAAGCAGATGTGTCCTGACAATCCGCCCCTCGTTGAACGCTTTCTCGAACGCCTTGAGAGACGGACTCTTGATCCGCATCGCCACCGCCCAGCGGACCATCCGGTACTCCTGCCCCTGCATCGCCCCGAACCACGACACAACCTCCTCCGGTTTAGTGAACTGAGGACAAATCAACTGCTGGCTCAAAAGTCTTGCGGTGACTGGATTCATAGTTGTACGGTTTTGCTGCAAAGATAATCAATTCCGCCTTTTGTTTCTTTGCGGTCTGAAATGAAAGACGTAACTTTACCATATTCAAAAACATTAAAGACAATGCTCAAAAAAATCTTCACGGCGCTGACGGTCGCGCTGTTCTTTGGTTTGATGGCTTCGGCTCAGGAATACAAGGGGCCGGAACTGACACCGGAATTTGTGTGCGACCTTGGGAAATTGACTCCGGATAACGTCAAGGTCAAGGGAGCTACACAAGGGTTTGCTATCTGGGGAAAATACGGGTTTGTGTTTCACGACAAGGGGCAGTGTGTCGTCATTGACATGAAAAAGAACAAGTTCGTCTCCACTTTCATGTTGGAAGGAAACAAGTCGCACTGCAACAACGCATCCTTCGGAGTGGAAAAAGGATCGGAATTCCCGTTGCTTTACATCTCAGGATGCAAGGGAGACCACTGCTGCTATGTCACGGACATCACTTTGGACGGGGGCACGATTGTGCAGAAGCTTTTCCACACCGGAGAGGGCTACACAGGGTCGTTCGACTGGTTCATAGACAGAAAGAACAAGATCATCTACACCTATGGGTCAAGCGGCGAGATGCGGAAGCTGATAAAGAAATTCAGACTTCCAACCTTGAAGGACTCTGATGAAAACGGTGAGGTACACCTTACGCAGGACGATGCGCTGGATGAATTCTATGTACCTGGCATAAAAATATATCAGGGCAGTGTTCTCAATGGGCATTACGCCTACCTTGGAGACGGCTACCCGCCTCACGACAGATTACTGCACGTTGTGGACATGAACACAAAGACTTTGGTCAAAACTGTCAACCTGAACGACCTGCATCATGAGCCGGAAGGCGTGGACGTCAAGGGCAAATGGCTCTACATGGTCCTGCACGTCAGCAGACAGCCACGCGACGGACAGATCTACAGGTTCAGGATCAAATAGAACACTACCCGACAAGCCCGGTAATGAAGATCACCGCGATGGTCACCGGAGCGACATACTTGATGAGGAAATAGACAACCGGAAACAACTTGTTGTTAAACTTGATGGAACCGCCGTTCGTGAGTTCGTCACGGACGGCTTTCTTGTCCATCTTCCAGCCGACAAAGACCGAGAACAGGAAGGCTCCGAGCGTCATCAGGTAATTGGAGCACATTTTGTCACAGAAACTGAATATCCCGTCTCCCAGAATCTTCACATCCGACAGCGGTCCGAACGACAGTGAGCAGAGCACCCCGACAGCGAACGTGGCGAAGAAGAGCACGACTGATGCTTTGTGCCTCGAAACTCCCTTCTCCTCAACAAGATAGGCGACCCCGACCTCAAGGATGGAGATGGACGATGTGAGCGCGGCGACCAGAATGGTCAGAAAGAACAGAATCGCCACAAGGCTACTCACAATCTGCCCGCCCGCACCCATCTTAGCGAATATGTAAGGAAGGGTCTCGAACACGAGTCCCGGTCCGGCTGACGGAGCGATTCCGGCGGCGAACACAGCCGGCATAATTGCGAATCCGGCCAGCATAGCGAAAATCAAATCAGACACGGCAGTGCCTGCACCTGAAACCATAAGATTCTCATTCTTACTGACGTATGATGAATATGTCAGCATAGTCCCCACGCCCAGAGACAACGAGAAGAAACTCTGTCCCAACGCCGCCGAAAATGCCCCTGGGGTCAGTTTTGAGAAATCCGGCTTGACAAGATACTTGACTCCCTCGCCGGCTCCAGGAAGTGTGACCGAATAGATGGCGATGGCGACAATCAGCACGAACAGGATCGGAATCGAGATGTTGCTGAACTTCTCAATTCCCTTTTTGACTCCCAGGAAGACAATCAAAGCGGTCAGTGACAGGAATATAAACAAACAGATTATCGGTCCCCAGACCGAAGAGGCGAACTCGCCGAACATCCCGGTGACGGCCTCGGCCTTGTCAAGCGTGAAACTGAAAGTGGCGGATTTGACGAGATATTCAATGGCCCATCCGCCCACCACGCTGTAGTAGGAAAGGATGATCAGCGGGGTGACGACCGTCAGAAGACCGAGCCATTTCCATTTGGAATGCGGAGCGAGGGCGTTCATCGCGCCGAATGTGCTGAGATGGGTCTTACGGCCGATCACCGATTCCGAGAACAGGATCGGCAGGGAAAGGACGAAGGAGCACACTATGTAGATAAGTATGAAGGCCGCGCCTCCATATTCACCGACCATATAGGGGAATCTCCAGATGTTGCCGAGTCCGATGGCGGAGCCGGCGAAGGCCATTATCACGGCAGCGCGGCTGCCGAAGTTCTCTCTGTCTGACATATTCGTTAAGTTTGTTTATTTGCCCGGCCTGCGGGGGATGCCGGGTTGTCGTTTTATTTATGTGCTATTGACGCTTCGGTGCTTCGACAGGCTCAGTGACCGATCAAATGGTCGCCGAGCCTGTCGAAGTGACCTGAAAGCGTCTTTTGTAAACTTTAAATTCGTAAGTATAACCAGTTTCAGGATCCGTGGCGGACGGCGTTTCCGATTCCACCATCCAAATCACCGGATCGATCACCGGGAAGAACGTGTCCGCATCCTCAATCGCGGTGTGAACGTGCGTTATATAAAGTTTGTCCGCCGTAGGAAGAGCCTTGCGGTAAGTCTCGCCGCCACCCATTATGAATATTTTCCTTTCAACGTCCGCAGCATTCACTTCCTCGACACTTACCTTCTTCGCCGAAGTCTCAACACTCGCCTCACAACCTCCAACCGCCTTCTCCGCCAATGAATATGCCTCCTCAAGGCTCCGGGCCACAATCACGCCCTCCGGAACATCAGCCCAAGACCGTGTCGAGATAACGATATTCACCCTTTTAGGAAGCGGCCGGCCGATCGAAAGGAACGTCCTGAAACCCATCACCACGGGATTCCCGGTGGTAGTGCGTCTGAAATATTTCATATCCTCGGCAATATGCCAGAGCAGATCGTTGTCCTTCCCGATCGCCCCGTTGTCCGCAACCGCCGCGATGATACATTTTTCCATAAACCAAAACTGTTTTCGGCCGTAAAGTTACAGTTTTTTACCATATCCGCAAAACAGAAAATGAACAAGTTGCGGTCAAAGCGCATAACACTGACACTCTGTGAGACTTTAATTTATAAGCCCAAGAATCCGAAACCCTCGTGCGCGGAAATCCGATCTTCGCTCCCGAGGCGACCTCGACAGGCCATCCAGTGCGCAGAACTGGCCTTCCTGCTCACGAGGCGACCTCGACAGGCCATCCCGTGCGCCAGAAAGTCACTTTTGCTCACGAGACCGATGAATATGACGGCCGGTGCGCCGGAAGGACGCTTTCACGCACGGAAAACCATTCTAAGGGAAGGCAATCAATTGGTCGCTGAACTTGACTTTCCGGTCGCTGAGTTTGTCGAAGCGTTGGTCACTTCAACAGGATCAGTCCCTTATATGACTTGAAGCGACCGGAGGAATGTGTAAAGAATCTTTACACTTACTGTAAAGATTCTTTACACTTTTGCATATTCATAAAATAAGAATATCCCTGAATGACAATCACTTGAATCTTTTGGCATGGTAATGGATTGGCCAAATGACGGTTTTTGCGGAGGGTCGTTTCGACAAACTCAACGATCACCTGGAAGACAAGCTGGTGACAGTTATCGTGACCAACACATTGCACGTTGAATTTGTTGATTGTTGGTGAGATCGTTGAACCACGGTTGGTGAACATGCCGGACAAGGGCCGCTGAGCCTGTCGAAACGACTTTCGGTGAAGGTTAGTGAAAACCGTTATTAGTAAGCGTTAAAAAATAGGTTGGTAAAAAATTTGAGGCAATGAAATATTTCTTTAGGTTTCTGAAGAACAATCCGCTCTATGCGGTGATCAATGTGGTGGGGCTTGCGCTGTCACTGATGTTTGTGATACTGATCGGGGACTACACCTACCGGCAGTTCAGCATCGACAAATGGCACAGGAACCATGAGAGAATCTACGTGCTGGGCACAGAGAACGGGAACTCTCTTCTGTCGTGGCCGGATTGCGCCCATTCACTCAAGGACAGGTATCCTGAGGTTGAGGATGTCTGCTGCGTCTATATGCACAACGGAAAGATCAAGCACGAGGACAAAGTCTATGAGGAGTCCCAGGGGGACAACGCCGGCAACATAATGCTCGCGGACTCCAATTTCTTCAGATTCTTTGATTTCAAGATGATTGACGGAGACCGTGAGACCGCTCTGGACAGCCCTGAGAAATGCGTTGTCACAGAGTCTCTTGCCAAAGCCTTGTTCCCGGACGGCAACGCTCTCGGTCAGCCGCTTCAAATCGAAGGGACACGTTATGTCTTCGTAAGTGACGACAACGGCGACCCATACGATAGCTCGCTTGTTTACACTGTCTCAGGGGTCATCAAGGATTTGGACAAGACAGTGTTCCTGAACGAGACGGCGGTCATCGCCAATTTCGAACGCGCACCGCAGGTCCTCGGCTACAGACTCCGCAACGACCTGATGGCCAGCGGGCCGTTAGGCTCCACATTGTCATTCCTGATGCTGAGACCAGGGGAGAGCCTCGAAGATAAGATTGAAGACCTGACCTCCTACTGCATTGAGAGCATTCCAGTGTTCAATTTCTACGGCAACAGAAAGGCCGCCATCATCCCGCTTGACGACCTGATGTTCGCGCCACAAAATACTGGCGCGGGCCTTCAGACCGGCGACAAGAGCCTTTTAGGAATATTGCTGGCCGTTGTTCTGGCAATACTGATGTTCGCCGTCACCAACTACATAAACCTTACGGTCGCCAACACAGGCTTCAGGGCAAAGGAAATGGCCACCCGAAGGCTTCTCGGGAGTGATGGTTTGGGAATATCCTTGGAGCTGATCGGGGAATCCACATTGATGGTGTTCATCTCGTTCATCATCGGCGGGGCGTTGGCCCTGTTGCTTGAGGACAAGGTGGCCGTACTCTTCAAAGGGAAGATAGACATCCTCAAGGACATAAACTTCTCCACAGTCTCGGTCAGCCTTCTGTTCATTGTCCTGACAGGAATCATCTCAGGAATAATGCCGACCATCTCGCTGTCAAAGTACAAGCCTATCGATGTTGTCAAGGGTTCGTTCCGCTACCATTCCAAGATGGTGCTCAGCAGGATATTCATAATCCTTCAGAACGTGATCACGATGACGATGATGACAGCCACTCTGACGATCCTGCTCCAGATGAACCATCTGGTAAAGGCTCCGCTGGGCTACAACACGGAAAACATCTTCCGCGTCAGTTCCGACAACCCCGAGGTTATGCGGAACGCCTTGAAAAGTCAGCCTTTCGTCCAAGAAATAGGCTCATTCTCAGGCACATCCCTGGACGGGAACTACCGTTTAATGAGACCTCGCAAGGACAGGGACAACAATAACATCTTAACCTACCTGTCTACCTGGGACCGAAGCTTCATCGACATTATGGGTATCAAGCTTCTGAAGGACAACCACCTCTCCGGAGATGTGGAATACATCAACGAGGAGCTCGCGGGGAAAATGGCCCTCAAGGACGGGGATTCCGAAGTGCGATGGGGCGACGGAAGCGTGACGCAGGTCGCCGGCGTGTTCTCCAACTTTCACATGACAAACATCCTTGACCCTTATCAGCCGTTCATGATCACGGTAAAGGACACGGATGAGATCGAGGATCCTAATTTTATGGTCAAGACTGACGGCTCCCCTGATGCCAGGAAGAAGCTCTGTGACCTGATCAAAGAGGTTGACGGAACCACCGAGGATCTTGACTGGAAACTGCAAAGTGTTGATGACAACATCAAGGCCTCGTTGAATGAGGAAAAGAATACGATGAGGATCGTGAGCATATTCACAGGTGTCGCCGTCCTCATCTCCATTCTCGGCTTCATCGGGATGTCGCTGTTCTTCATCAGGCAGCGGAAAAAGGAGATCGGTGTGCGCCGCATTATGGGCAGCACAACGAACGAGGTTCTGTCCCTGCTCCTGACGAAGTTCTGCGCCCCGCTTCTGGTGTCGTTCATATTCGCCGTGCCGCTCTCCTGGTTCATTATGGACAAGTGGCTGGAAAGCTTCTCGTACCGGATCGGACTGAGCCCGTGGATATTCATCGCCTCCGGAGCCGTCTCGCTCCTCATCGCTGTCGTCTCGATCTTCTTCCAGACCCTTCACGCCGCCCACTCCAACCCCGCCGACGCCATCCGCGCGGAATGACATCCTTAGGTTCACCTTACCGGCAACCTGCACCATAGCAAAAACAGGATTGGGGCACATAAAAGGTGTCAACCACTTGATTTTTGCAATACTATTATTATATTCGCAACATAGTTGCGGTTATTATTAAAAAATCCGCAACCCTACAGAACGAAAACAATTAATGCTATGTATAATAGAATATTTGATATAGATAGCCGTCTTGATGAAGGAATGTTCCTTTTCGGCGCTCGTCAGGTAGGGAAATCCACGCTTCTCAAAGAGAAGTTTAAGGATGCGGTGTATTTTGATTTGCTTGATTCGGATCTGCGAAAGCGCCTTCAACGCAAACCGGAACTATTCAAAGAGGCCCTTGACAAATACCCCGAAAAGACACTTGTGATAGTTGATGAGATTCAAAAAGTGCCGGATCTTTTGGACACGGTTCATAGTTTGATGGTCGAGAAAGGCCTCTATTTCATACTGAGCGGTTCAAGTGCCAGAAAACTGAAAAAGAGAGGAGCGAACACACTTGGTGGACGCGCCATCCCAGAAACCTTGTTTCCTCTTGTAAGTGCCGAAATTCCGGATTATGACCTTTCCCGAGCCATACAAAACGGAATGATTCCAAGGCATTATATGGTAAACAATGCAGAAAGGCGATTGAAAGGATATGTCGAAGTGTACCTCAAAGAAGAGATTCTTGAGGAGGCAGCCGTCAAAGACATCGGTATATTCGAAAGATTTATGGAGGTGGCGGCGATAAGCGACGGCGAGATCATCAACTATGAAAACATCGCGTCAGATTGTGGCGTGGCCGCGAACACCGTCAAGGCATACTTCCAAATACTATATGATACGCTCATAGGATATGAGATTCCAGCCTACCGGAAAGTGATCAAAAGAAAGTTGACGCAAGCCCCGAAGTTTTACTATTTCGATGTAGGAATAGTCAATTATCTGATGGGAAGGAATAATCTGAGAGCAGGCACTCCTGAATATGGTCACGCATTTGAACATCTTGTGATGCAGGAACTTATCGCATACTTGGGTTACAACGACAAGAAAAAGGATCTTTCATATTGGCACACATATTCAGACATTGAGGTAGATGCCATCCTCGGTGACGCCAAAGTGGCGATTGAGATAAAATCCACCGATGATGTTCAAACCAAGCACAAGACCGGACTCAACCGCTTTTCCGAAGAACATCCGGAAGCAAGGCTGATTCTGGTGTCCACCGACCGGCTCACACGAAAAACCGGGAATATCGAACTCATCTACGTGTGTGACTTCTTTAAGATGCTTTGGGCCGGTGAGATCTATTAGATCGCAAAACCTTGACAGAAGCAAAAACAAAGTTAAATGCTCCTGTCAAGGTTAAATTACTCTACGAAGGAAGCATTTTATGGAGAATATGCTCCCGTTGAATTTCGGTGTCCGAACTAAAGGAAGAATCAAAGCAAATACTTTGCTGAATCCCGCTTTTTGGGAGACTTTTAGCGTAAAATATTCTCTACGCAAAGAGATCGTCCATCACCACATGGGACTGCACTGCATCGGAGTACATATTCTCCTTCACGCCGTAGGAGGTGACCATTGTTATGAGAATGGACTTTCTGGTTCCGGTCTCACGGATGAAGGCAGCGACCTTATTCCGGAGTTTCTCATCATAATCCTTGTCGATGACGTATGGCTCGGACGCCCACTTCATCTCGCAGATGTTGATGGTGTCGTCCCTGCGGTCGATGAGCAGGTCAATCTGAGTCCCTCTCTCTCCCGGTCCCAGATTTTTCGAGTCGGAACGCCAGGCGCATTGTTTGGTCATCACTCCTGCAATGCCCAGCGCGGCTTTGATCTGCCCCACATGCTGAAGACATACCCGCTCGAAGGCCAGGCCGGACCAGGCGCGTTGCACGCCCGAATTGAGGGAATGGCTCCAGAAGGCCGGGTCACCGCCGGACTCTTTGATGAACTTGTAATAGAAGAGCGTGTAGTTGTCGATAAGCTGGAAAAGGGCACCTTTCTTCTCCTTGCCGATGGCGGCGTACTTGCGGATGAAGCCGCACTGCTCCAACTCTTCCAGGCAGGTGGTCAGGACACCGCTATTCTCCAGGCCGTAATCATCAATCAACTCCTGGCGCGTGAGACCTTTGGCCTTGTCCCCCAGAGCCTCCACAATCTTGATGTAACGGTCCGGATTCTTGAAAAGTGACTCGTACAGGGCACTGTATTCCCCGCGCAGTTTCCCGTTCTCCGCAAAGAAGAGACTGTCAATGTTCTGGGCGGCAGATTTTCCCCGCTGCAGCAGGCTCCAGTAGTAAGCCGGTCCTCCCATCACCATATAGAGAGTGAGAATCTGATACCGGTTGATACGGATGTTCCGGCTCTGTAGGTACTCCTCGCACTCCTTCAGTGTGAAAGGCATCAGATAGATCTGCGTGTTCACACGGTTGTGGAGTCCTCCCCTGTCCTTGATGACCTTGTTAATGATCCAAGACGTGGCGGAAGCACAGATAATCAGCAGAACGTCCTTGCGGGCGCTGCACCAGCCGTTCCAGAAATGCTCCAGGGCAGAAACGAAATTGGACTTGGGCGTATCCATCCAAGAGATCTCGTCAATGAAGATCACCTTCTTTTTCTTCCGGCTGGATTTGATGCCAACCTTCAGGGAATTGAAGGCATCGGGCCAGCTGGCAAGTTCCGGACAATCCTTGTAGCCGTAGTCAATCAGCGAAGTGCGGAAAGCGGCAAGCTGACCTGCAATCTTCTCCTTCGCGACGCCTGTATGCTGGAAGGTGAATTCATAGTTGAACGCCTCCCGCACGAGGAAAGTCTTCCCCACACGGCGACGGCCGTATACCGCCACGAATTCGGAGTATTCAGACTTGAAAGCATCATTGAGCTCCCGGAGTTCTTCTTTTCTGCCAATAAGCATAGTCGTATCGTTTTGATGTCGCAAGTTAAACATTCTCTGCTAAATCCCGAAATATTCCAACGATTTAGTGGAAAATAATTTGAAGAACCGTACGAAAACTGCCGCCATCTCATCGCGAGACGACGGCCTGCATAAAAAACCTCTGTAATCAAATGACTGCAGAGGGTTCGGATTAGGGTAAGCATGGCTTCTGCCCTGCTCTTTGGCTACTCACCCGCGGTTCAGGTGACGGAAGCCAGCATGATGCCGGACTTCTCGCCAGTGGCGCTGTTCACGAAGTAGTAACGGAAGAACACCTTGGGAGCGCCGGCACCCAGTGCTCGAAGATGCCGCAGTGCGCGCTGCAGTCGTATACTCTCTTTTCAGCTCGCGCAAGGCCTTGGGCGTCGACGAAAGAGCCTGGCTTGAAGACGTCATTGTCCGCGTGAGGAAGGGCAAAGACGGGAAGGTCTCCAATACTCCGGCGTACTGTCTTGTCGTGTGCCTTAAATCAGAGCCTATGGAGGCACTTATGCAAAGGCGGACGATCAGACCGCGACAGGGGCCTTGATGGCGGGCCAGGGGTCGTAGCCTTCCAGGGTGAAGTCTTCGTACTTGAAATCGAAGATGGACTTCACATCGGGGTTGATGCGCATTGTCGGAAGTGGGCGGGGCTCACGGGAGAGCTGCTCGCGGACCTGATCGAAATGGTTCAGGTAGATGTGGGTGTCGCCTGTGGTGTGGATGAAGTCGCCGGGCTTCAGGCCGCAGACCTGGGCTATCATCATCGTCAGCAATGCGTAAGAGGCTATGTTGAAAGGGACTCCGAGGAAGGTGTCGGCGCTGCGTTGGTAGAGCTGGCAGGAGAGCTTTCCTTCGGCCACATAGAACTGGAACAGGCAATGGCAAGGCGGAAGGGCCATCTTGTCAACCTCTCCGGGATTCCAGGCGGTGACGAGCATTCGCCTTGAATCAGGATTGTTCTTGATCATGTTCACGACTTGGCTCAGCTGGTCGATCGAGCGGCCGTCAGGAGCCGGCCAGGAGCGCCACTGGTGGCCATAGACAGGACCAAGATCGCCGTTCTCGTCGGCCCACTCGTCCCAGATGGAGACACCGTGGTCCTTGAGGTACTTGATGTTGGTGTCGCCGGCTATGAACCAAAGGAGTTCGTAGATGATGGATTTGAGGTGAACCTTTTTGGTGGTCAGAAGCGGGAAACCTTCGGAGAGGTCGAAGCGCATCTGGTAGCCGAAGACGCTTTTGGTGCCTACGCCGGTGCGGTCATGCTTGACCACACCATCGTTCATTATATGACGCAGAAGATCCTGATACTGTTTCATTTGTGAATATATTCAATTATTATGGCAACTTCGACGCTTCGGCACTTCGAGAAACTCGATGATCGATGTTGACGATAGTGACAAAAAAAGGCTGGTTGCTGAGCCTGCGGTTGCTGAGCCTGTGAAGCATCGAAGCGTACCAGCCTTGTATCATTGTAAAACCAACTACTTCCTGACCGAGAACGCCCAGATGATGGCCTCGCTGAAGGTCTCGCCCGGACGAAGCACGGTCGTAGGGAACTCAGGCTTGTTAGGCGAATCCGGACAGTGCTGGCACTCGATGGCCACACCCTCATAGTCGTGGTAGCCACGTCCGCACTTGCCGGCAGGACAACCCTCAAGCCAGTTGCCGGTGTAAATCTGGACGGCTGGCTGGGTGGTCAGAACCTCAAGCTGACGGCCGCTCTCCGGAGAGTACAGCTGAGCCGCCGTCTGAAGCTGACCAGCCTCATAGTCGTTGATCATGAAGCAGTTGTCATACCCCTTACCATAGTTGAGAGCCGGGAAGTCAGCCTTGATCTCCTCACCGATTTTCTTGAACTCCCTGAAATCCATAGGTGTACCTGCAACCGGGTCTGGCTCTCCTACAGGAATCAAGGTCTCGTCAGTCGGCAGATAGACCTCGGCGTTGAGTTTCAACTCGTGATCGAGGATATTCCCGTTCCCCTCGCCATTCAAATTGAAATAGGCGTGGTTGGTAAGGTTCACGACAGTTGCCTTGTCGGTCTGAGCCGTGAATGTCAACTTCAACGCATTGTCCTCGCTCCATTCGTAGTGGGCGACAACCTTCAGATTGCCGGGATAACCAGCCTCACCGTCCTGCGAAAAGTACTGGAACTCAACGGCATCACCTTCGACGCGGCTGTCCCACACCTGATTCTGGAATCCATCCGGACCGCCGTGCAGATGGTTCGGACCGTTGTTGACCGGCAATGAATATTCCACCCCGTCAAGCGTGAACTTTCCGAGGGCTATGCGGTTGGCGTAGCGTCCAGGGCACTTTCCGGCGCAAGGGCCGTCGGCGAAATAATCCTCAGGCTTGGTATAGCCCAAAACAACATCGGCGATCTTTCCGTCCTTGTCCGGCACGGCGATCGACACGATTCCGGCACCTATGCTTGAAAGGCGCACGAACGCGCCACTTTCATTCTCAATAGTATAAAGGAATATCTCCTTTCCGTCAGGGGACGTACCCCAAAGTTCCTTGGTGATCTTCATATTCAGTGTTATTTTAGATTGTCAAGATATGGCAGGACATTCTCCACAGGAGCGTCCTTCATTATCACTTTCTTCTCGGAATCAAGCACATACAGCGATGGAATAGCCCGGACATTATAGGTGACATCGGAGCGGATTATGTAGCTCTGGTCGTAGCCGTTGTACCAATTCTTAGGATAGACGGAGGCATTTTCACGCCACTTGTCCAATTCCTCGTCAATGTAAACATTCACCACAGCAAGCCTTCCCGAGGCCACCAAAGCGGCAATCTTTCCGTCCGAAGTCAGGCTCTCGATGATCTCCTTGCAGGCAGGACAGCCCGGATTGGTGAAGAACAGAAGGGTTGTCTCAGCCTTGACTCCGTAAAGAGTATGCCGCTTCCCACCCAAATCGGTGAAGGTAAAGTCAGCCGCAGGCGATCCTATCATATTCAGAGAACACATCTGGGCGTCGTGGTCGTAGGCTGGCTTCATATCGGGGTCAACATAGTCCGAGACGGCCAGACGAGAGACGTAAGGCAAGTAGAGATCCTCGTTCCTTACAGGCGAATTAGGGTCGTAGAAGTACTTAGGAACCATCTCCTCGAAAAACTCGAAGACATTCGTTGATGTGTCGGCGGCCTCGAATTTCTCCACCTTGTCGAAGAAACCGGCCATAGCCTTTCTGCCGAAATCTATGCCGCACCCCCTTTCCAGAAGGGTCACGTATGTCCCAAAAGCCTTTTCAACCTCATCCGCCGGCACACCGTTCACGATGCCCGAATCGCACGGATACGCTTTGGCCAGAAACTCATTCCAATAATTCGAGAGAACATATTCAGTCGCCTCCTTAGGTTCGGTGATCACCGCCGGCGGCTCAGGCATCGATGGGAAATGATGCGGCTGGAACGCGGTCGCCTTGCTGTTTCCGCGCCCTCCGCAACCCACCATCATCAAGGCGCAAAGCATTATCAATGAATATGTCAGGAGATGTCTCATACTTTAATCGTTCTTTTCCAGCAGACTCTGGGAGATGTTGATGATGAAGTCACCCATCTTCTCAAGCTCCTGCACTATGTCGATGTAGAACACTCCTGTCTGGTAGTTGTAGCCTTCCTTCTCGATGTTGACGATGTGCTCCTCGCGCAGGCTGTTGCGGTACTCGTTTATGTTATATTCAGCGTCCTCGGCGTTGGATATGTCCTTGAGGAAGAGGGCTGAGGATTCGAGATTGTCAACCATTGCCTTGAAGGCCACGTCCAGAAGATCGAGCATCCTGTCAAGCCTCTTGACCATCTCGTCATCGAAGGTCTTGCCGTGGTCAAGGGCGCGCTTCATCATCCTGCCGATGGCCTCGCCGGAGTCTCCGATGCTTTCCAGCTCGCCGATCACCCTGTACATCGACTTGATTCTCAATGCGGAGACAGCGCTGATGTCACCCTTGGACACCTCGTTCAGGTAGGAAGCGATCTCATATTCAATCTTGTCCGTGATGCTCTCGTACTTGACAAGCTTCTCATTGACGGACTCAAGTTCGGATTGGGTCTTGGCGCTCACCGCACTGCGGATGAAGCCGACCTCCCGGCAGCATATTTCCGCAAAATGAATGATTTCCTGCTTGGCCTCGTCGAGGGAAAGTTCCGCCGTGGAAAGAGGTCCGCCTTGAATGAACTTGAGGCGATAAACCTCCTCCTCTCCCTTAGGGGTAGGGATGATCCTGTTGACCGCTTTGACGAGCTGAGGGATGAACCAGACGAGAATCAGGGTCGTGGAAAGGTTGAAGACCGTGTGCAGGATGCATATTCCGTAAAGCATCGAGTTCTGCTGCTCGGGTGAGAAACCTCCTGCGGCGGTCGTTCCGTCGAACAGGGTGACAGGGTTCTCGAAGCCTATCGCGGTGGTCATCGAGGCGATGATCCTCATCAACGGGTTGAAGAACACCAAAGCCAGGACTACACCGATCACATTGAACAGGGTGTTGGCGATGGCCGTCCGCTTGGCCGAATAGTTCGCCACGGCGGCGGCGATGTTGGCGGTGATCGTGGTTCCGATGTTGGCTCCCAAGACCATCGCGGCGGCCATCTCGAAATTGATCCAGCCGTTCGCCACAAAAACCATCGTCAGAGCAAGGGAGGCGCTGGAGGCCTGCACTATCACGGTTATCAATGCACCAACAAGGGTGAATATGATCACGGAGAAAAAGCCGTAGCTGGTCAGGTTCTTCACAAGAGCCAGAACCTCAGGATATTGGTTCAGGTCCGGCACCGAGTTCTTCATTGTGGCGAGACCTATGAGCAGGAACGCGAATCCGATGATGAACTCACCGATGTTGCTGTTCCGGTTGCTCTTGAGGGTCATCATGAAGAATCCCAAGGCGATGAACGGAACCGCGAACGCTCCGATGTCATAGCTGAATCCGAACAGGGAGATCATCCACGCCGTGAGCGTCGTTCCGATGTTCGCCCCCATGATCACCCCTATGGCGTTGCCAAGGGCGAGCAGACCGGCGTTGACCATACTGACGACCATCACGGTCGTTCCGCTGGATGACTGGATAAGGGCAGTGATGACAATACCCGTGATGATACCTTTGAAGGTCGTTGACGTCATCGACGCCAGAAACGATCGCAGCTTGTCACCCGCCGCCTTCTGAAGACCCTCGCTCATCATGGTCATTCCGTACAGGAACATGGCCATCGCTCCGAGCAGGGTAAGAATCTGTAGAAAAACCTGCATCTATCTTCTTAAGAATATTCCTACAAATTTACTCAAAATTCTTTTTGGTATTTAAATGATTTCAATAAAAATGAGAAGACTTTCACTAATGTGTCTGTGAAATACACTCGTCTGAAAATCAATGAATCAAGCGATTGTCTTTGGTTAGATCACACCAAAGGGAATCGTTTAATTCATTACTGTTCAGACATTTACAAAACACCAAACAAAATGCAGAGAGACCGGCTTGTCAAGGATGATGGTGCACCATCAGAAAGACATTCCGAAAGTAAGTCCGTTCCATAAGCTCACATCAACAGCCGTAATACAAAGCACTTTAGAGCCGATTCCGCAGAACGAGTTTTTTTTACGACCAAACCATTGTCTTAACTCTACCCCAAAACCCACAATGAATTTGGTCTGAGTAATATTCCCTGAAAAGGGTCCATACAGGAAACCAGTCTCTATGCTCGGAACAAGCTGAAAAGAACTCTCCCACGCTTTCACGTACTAATAGTTGAGCGTTCCGCCATAAAAAGCTCTTTCCACACCAGAATGCATAAAACATGCGCCAATAAATGAATTATCAGGCAGATGGTAGCCGACTACAAGTTCCTCAAGCACATTTCCGATAGTAGCGCTGCCGGATAGATAAAGATTTGCATAGACATCAACTTTTATTTTATCCTGAGCATATAGTCCATTTATGCAGCTGCCACAAAACATGGCAATACCAACAATCGCTGAGTTAAAAATATTTATATTATTCTTTGACCATAACATATTCTGTATTCCATAATCTTGCACTAGCATTAGCTACAGTTAGCCCCTCTCTCAAGTTATGTTTGATAGGTTCAGCCACCGCAAAGATATCAATAATACACATAACACGGTCAACATACTCTCCTTTATTTTCTATTGGGTTAACTTTTTGCAAGCCTTCCAGTAATTCTTCATATAACAACAATAATTAGGAGGTTCTCCAAATTTATTTTCAGCATTAGCGAGTAGTCAGAACCTCATAAAGCTACTGCTGATGCATCAGAGATTCGACGCCATGGATGGATAGGTCGGTAGTCAGAACCTCGTAAAGCTACTGCTGATGCATCTTTGGCATTTCAAAAGTAGTAAAAAGTCCAAGAAAAGCAACAAAAAGAACTTGCCTTGTGATAAAAGCCTTGTGAGAAAATCACTATATTCGCAGATGACTTTTGAATATGATCTTATGGCTAAGACTGGTATCAAGATATTTACTGTAATTCTTCTCGCATTGACCAGCTTCAAATCCAGCGCGCAGTTCTCGCTGACGGGTAGCGATCCGGCGGCGCTGCGGTGGAGGCAGATGGAGACGGAGAACTTCAGATTGATCTTCCCGAAAGGAGAGGACTCACTGGCAAGGGTTTACGGAACGGAGCTGGAGGTGGCACGGCTAAGGATAACAAGATCATCAGGTTACCTTATCGGGCAGAGTTACAAGGGGAAGATGCCGGTCGTGCTGCACAGCCGCTATGTGCTGCCGAACGCTTCGGTCACATGGGCGCCGAAGAGAATGGACATATTCACAGTCAACGATCCTTATGAGCCGACGGCGATGCCATGGGTGCGGAATCTGGCGATCCATGAGGGGCGGCACGCGGCGCAGATGCAGTTCGGGGCGGACAGAGGCAACAAGGCGCTGCATTGGCTTTTCGGAGAAATGGCGGCCGGAGCTTTCGCTGGAATATACCCGGGACCGGCGTTCCTCGAAGGCGATGCGGTGGTGGCGGAAACGGCGCTCAGTCGGAGCGGACGTGGAAGACAGGCCTCGTTTCTTGAATATATGAGGCCGGCTTTCGACTGCGGCGACCGGCGGGACTACTACAGATGGTTCTATGGATCAAACAAGAACTATACACCTGATTATTACAGGGTTGGCTATATGCTCATCGCCGGGACGAGAGTATTCTTCAACGATCCTCTTTTCACTCAGGAATATTTTGACCGGGTTGTCCGCAAGGGCTGGCTCTTCAATCTCCAGAAGACCGTAAAGGCCGCCAGCGGAAAAAGTTTCAATGAATCTTTCCGGATCATAGAGGAGAATTTCCAGCAGCTTTGGAATGTTGAGACTGCACTCAGGGAGCCGTTCATGCCGTCAAGGCAGGTCAGCCGGACACCTTCGATGCACACGGAGTACAAAGGGGCAGTCACAGTTGATGGTTCGGGAATATATTCCCTCAAGTCAGGGATGGCCACCGCCAACAGCCTCGTTCGCCTGGACGCCTCGGGTAATGAAAAGAGAATCAGGTCTTTCGCCTCCTACACGAGCAGCCTCTTCCTCGATTCAGAAAGTCAACGAATATTCTGGAGCGAATCCGTGGCGGGGCGTCGGTGGACCCTCGGCGGAAGCTCGCGGATTCGTTATGTGGATCTGACAAAACCGAGGAAAGTCCATGATCTGACAAAAAAAGGAAGGTATTTCAATCCGGCACCGGCACCTGACGGAAATGTCATCGCCGCCACTGAATATCCTTACGCGGGAGGATCACGGATCGTTCTGCTGGACACCACTGATGGATCCGTCAAGGAATCGTTCATCGCTCCGGACTCGCTTCAGTTCACGGAGTCGGCCTGGATCGGAGACAGGCTTTTTGCGGCAGGATTGTCGGAGAACGGAATGGGAGTCTATGAGATTGTCGGACGGATGGCCAACGGCAAGGTTGCTCTCCGTCAATTACTTGGCCCTCAACCCGTCACCCTCTCACATTTTCGCACCGTTCCGGCTGTTGGATCTGCGGTTCGACAGGACTCACCGAACTTCGGAATGTCCGGCAAAGAAGAAACCTTCAACTCAGGTCACTTCGACAGGCTCAGTGACCGGTCGCCGGGCCATCAGTCCGGCAATGCTCGGGGAACGGAACAGGATCGGGCGCCGGGCCTGTCGAAGCGCCCGGTTTCTGAAGGAACACAACTGTCTTTTCTATGCGACAGGACTGGAGTGACGGAGTTATATTCATTGGACGTGGAGAACCTGACACTGCGGCGGCTGACCTCGACACGCTACGGGATCAGCTCACCGGTGTTCAAGGCTGACACGCTGTATTACAGTTCGTTGGCGGCATCGGACAGACCTCGAGACTACAAGCAAGGACGGATGATGTACGCCACAGCGGTAAGCGACCTGCCGATTACCGAAGTCCGCTACGAGGATATTCATAAATACCCTGTCGCAGACGCGCTTACAGCGCAGGAAACCGCCCTTGGCGACTCAATCGCCGTTGCCGCGGAGGTAAAATTTTCGCAACCGGAAAGATATTCAAAGATCAGACTCCCGCATATTCATTCCTGGGCGCCGGTCTATTTCAACTACGACAACGTCGAGTCCATAAGCGGTGACGACTACTACAAGACCGCCTCGCTTGGCGCCACCGCCATGTTCCAGAACCTGCTCAGCACCGGCTACGGAATGGTAGGCTACGGAGCTCATGAGGATCCGTACAAGGACGGGGATTGGAGACATTCCGGACACTTCAAGTACATATTCACAGGTCTTTGGCCGGTGATTGAGTTCTCCGCCGACTTCAATGACAGAGCCGCGATGGACATTCAGAAAATCCAGGTCTCGAAGGAAAAGATGTACAGGCTTTACAACAAAGGCACTCTGACCGACAAGCCTTATTTTGAAGGAGGGTTGAAAGTCTATATTCCGTTCAATTTCTCGTCAGGCGGCATCAACCGGGGACTGATTCCGCAGGTCAAGTACAAGTTCACCAACGACAGGTACAATGACCAGATTCTGTTCCAGCACATCGTGAAAAAAGACGGAAAGGATGTGACCGAGACCTATAGCACAATCGGCGAAAACAACATCTCTCCGCTTCAGACTCTGGATGCATCGCTAAGAGGCTATGTCATGAGGCAGAAAGCCCCGTCACAGGTCTTTCCGTCGCTCGGATTCGGTGCGGAACTGGGATTTCACTTCAGACCGGGCCATATGAAGGCCTACAATCCGACCGCTTATCTCTACACCTACGGCTATCTTCCAGGGTTCACGGCCCGTCAAGGACTCAGGCTCACCGCGTCGATGGAGGTGTGGTACGGGCCATACGAAGAGGGCGGAATCATGGAAGGAGCATTGACTGCCATTCCAAGAGGGTTCGTGGACACCAACCTTAAAAGCATCATCAACTCCTGCTCGGAGTCCAGATGGAGGGTCACCGCAGACTATGCGATTCCTTTCGCTGACGTGGACTGGTCGTTCCTCAGCCCCGTGGCCTACGTCAAGAACTTCGAGCTGACGCCGTTCTTCGACTGGTCCTACCAGACATTCAGTTGGAACCACGAACTGCATTACAATCCAGGAGCGGTCACGGGCGAGAACCTGTTCAGCGTCGGAGCCGACCTCACCGTCAGGCTCGGCAACTTCTTCTGGCTCCCTTACGACACGCAGATCGGCATCCGCTACGCCCGCAACTTCTGGCACTACATCGACCGCTTCCCGATCTCCAACCTCAACAAGGACTACATCGGCTGGATCTTCAGCATAAGTCTTTAGATAGTTTTAGTGGCGCCAAAGGGATCTTCAATGTAGATTTGTACCTTAAAGCCCCCTCTGGCGTACCAACTGCCACCAAAGCCGCACTCGGTACAGGAGACACCCCTCCGGTGTACCAAACGCCACCAAAGCCGCACTCGGTACAGGAGACACCCCTCTGGTGTACCAAACGCCACCAAAGCCGCACTCGGTACAGGAGACACCCCTCTGGTGTACCAACTGCCACCAAAGCCGCACTCGGTACAGGAGACACCCCTCCGGTGTACCAAACGCCACCAAAGCCGCACTCGGTACAGGAGACACCCCTCCGGTGTACCAACTGCCACCAAAGCCACACTCGGTACAGGAGACACCCCTCTGGTGTACCAAACGCCACTTCAACTTTTGAAAAAGTTTTGCGAGAAACCGTCAGTTATTATATCTTTGCAAAATAGTAAAACATTATACTAATTTTTCTACAGATGGAGAAAGGCAAGACTGTTCCCGCGTTTTGGGGCAAGGAGGACTGGCAGGCAATCTGGATCGGTGGCATCGTGATTGTCATCGCCTGCATCGCTGTCCTGACTAAGGCATTTGATTTTTCGGCGGTTAAATTCGCGACTTGGACTCTCGGAGAAAATCTCTCCGGGGCAGCAGCAGCAAAGGTTGTCCCTTTGGGTGAGCAGCTTGGAGCCTGGGCATTCTGGCGCAAGTTCCTCGTGACGTTCATCACCCTCGGAGCGTTGTTCACGATCGGAGTCAAACTCCAGGGCGAAAGCGTGAAGAAATATATTCCCGCCATCATCGGACTGTTCGTCATCGCTCTGGTGGTTCGTCTCATAAGCGCTGAATATACCCTCAACCGCTACCTCGAATGGGCTTTCTGGGCCCTTCTGGTCGGCCTTCTGATCTCCAACACGGTAGGTGTCCCGAACTGGCTCAAACCAGCCATCAAGACTGAGTTCTACATCAAGTCCGGCCTTGTCATCATGGGATTCTCCGTGCTGTTCTCAAACATCGCAAAGTTCGGTCTCTATGGCCTTGGAATTGCCTGGATCGTGACCCCGATTGTAATCCTGTTCATGTGGTGGTTCGGAACCAGAGTGCTTAAGATCGGCAACAAACCGCTTGTCATAACCATGGCGACGGCAACCAGCGTCTGCGGAACCAGCGCGGCGATCGCCACCGCGGCGGCATCAAACGCCAAGAAGAACGACCTCTCCATCACGGTGTCCATATCCATCATATTCACTATCATTATGATGGTGCTTGAGCCTGTGATCATCAAGGCCTGCGGGATGTCGCAGATCATGGGCGGATCTCTCATCGGAGGGACAGTTGACTCCACAGGAGCCGTCGTTGTGGCAGGTACTGCCCTTGGTCCGGAGGCTCAGCAGGCGGCTGTGCTTGTGAAGTCAATCCAGAACATACTGATCGGTTTCATCGCTTTCTTCGTGGCCGTCTTCTTCGCCACAAGGGTAGAGAACACAGGAACTAAAGTGGGTGCGGGAGAAATCTGGTACAGATTCCCGAAATTCATCCTCGGATTCTTCATCGCCTCGATGGTGGCCTCTTTCCTCATACAGCCTCTCTGCGGAGCAGATCAGGTCGGAGCGATCAACAAGGTGCTTGACCAGTACAAGAACTGGGCTTTCGTGCTGGCGTTCACCAGCATCGGACTGGACACCAACTTCAAGGAGATCATCAAGCAGATGCAGGGCGGCAAGGTGCTATGGCTCTACATCATAGGCCAGCTCTTCAACATCGCGCTGACGTTCTTCGCCGTCTGGTTCCTCCTTTCCGGCAAGTTCTTCCCGATTCCTGTCCTTGACTGATGAATATCTCAGGAAAAAGAATCGTCAAGGTTCTTACCCTGACCGTAATAGGGGCGACCGTTCTGGCCGCCCTTTACATAATGGCAAACGGCCTCGGGCTTCAGGATTCGCTCGACTTCGGGGCGGGTGCATATTACTACGCCGACATCCCGGAGTTCGACAAGTTCACCCAAGGCACACATTATGCAGCCCGACTCCCGTTCTGGGTCTATGTGGTCCTGTTCCTCGCCTGGGGAGCGCTGATGTACAAGGTCTGGAAATGGCTTGATAAGTAGGAGGTTGGAATATTCTGACCGCCAGACAAGGAAGGCACTGAATACCCCTCGCAACGAAGTTCCCGAAAAAAGGTGGTTCACCACTTTTTCAGTGTTCTGCCAGACAAGCCAGCGGCGATGTACAAAGCTGGTGATAATTAGAGAATATTTAGATTAAACGAATATGTCAGAGAAGGTTACGGCCGCATGTCCGGCCTGCGGAGAAAAGCACGGAATAGAAGTCTGGAACCGCATTAATGTCGGAGAGAATCCGGAATTGAAGGCTAAAGTCAAGGACGGCTCGCTGTTCGTGTGGGAATGCCCGCACTGCGGCAAGGCCAATCTCGTTCAAGGTCAGACGCTTTACCACGACCCGAACGAACGGCTTATGATCTGGCTTATGCCCGACGGGATCCTTCCGGAAGCGCAGGAAAAGGCTCTTGAGGCACAGTTCGAGAAGATTTCGCAGACGCTGGAAGGCTACACGCTCCGCCGGGTTAGCGACATAGGCTCGCTGATCGAGAAGGTCAACATATTCGACGCAGGCCTTGACGACTGCGTTATCGAGATGTGCAAGTACATCACCAAGATGGAGATGATTGAAAAAGGTAGCTCCAAAGACTTGCTAAGCACACCGTTCAAGTTCTATCATATTGACGGTCCGGACAACGACATCGAGTTCTCATACCCGAAAGACGGCCAGATGCACGGTCTCCGCATCGGCTTCAACGTCTATGAAGACTGCGCCGGCATCATCCGCCGCAACCCCTCCGTCAAGCCCTCCCCCGGATTCTCCCGCATCGACCCCGCCTGGGTCGCCCGCTTCTTCAGGTAAATTCCATTGCTTCAGACAAATTGACGACCCTCACCGTACACAGAAAATTCTTTGGGTAAACGATAAGCATGTACAATAGTGTACGGGGAGGATCAACATATCATTAGTCAGACATTGACGGAGGAAGTTCACCTGACGTCGCCCACGAAGACGGCCTGGCCCCCATCACAAACTCCAAAGTGCCTCCGAAGACCAGCTCTTCGTGCCTGAGCCAGCATCTGTCCAAAGGTTTGCCGTTCAGCGCGCAGGACTGGACGTAGATGTTCTTGGCGGAAGCGTTTTTGGCTGTCACAACCAATTTCTTACCATCCTCAAAATTCAGGGTGACCTTGTCGAACATCGGGCTGGAAATCAAATAGACATTCTGCCCGGCGTTCGGGTAGAATCCCAAAGCGTGGAAAGCGTACCATGCTCCCATGGAGCCGGAGTCATCGTTGCCAGGCACACCATCCCGTGCAGAAGTGTACTGGGACGCCAGGATTCCCCTGACAACCTTGGCTGTCTTGTAAGGTTGTCCTACATAAGCGTACAAAGACGGAACAAGGAAGCATGGCTCGTTGGAAATCTGGCACAGTCCGACCATCTTGGTGTAGAACAGCAGCTCATCCCTTTTGCCAGGAAAGCTTTCCCTGAAATACGTGTCAAGACGCTTTGTGAAAACATCCCTGCCCCCTGTCTTCTCAATGAGGCGTTTCATGTCATGAGGCACATAGAAGGAGAGTTCCCAAGAGAATGTCTCGTAGAACTGATGGCCGAACGAACCTGAAGAGAAGACGGTGAATTCAGGATCAGAAAGCCAGGTTCCGTCGCTGTTCTTCGGCCATGCGAAGCCTTTGAACCCAAAACTTTCGACATCGGAATTCCAAAGATTCTCCCAACTTGAAGCCTTCCTGGAATATTCCTCATAAACATCCATTCTTCCGAGTCCCTTGGCCACCGTGGCTATGGCGTGGTCATTTGTTGAATATTCAAACGTCCTGGTGCAGCCTCGTTCGAAGTCGGTGGAAACGTAGCCTATGCGGTTGTAGTCCCATAGACCTCCACGGCCGTACTGCCTCTCATCATCGCCTGGCGGCACAGTGGCATCCTTAAGCATTGCATCGAGGGCCTTGTTCCAGTCGATGCCTTTCAGGCCTTTCACGAAGGCGTCCGCGACCAGCATTTCGCTATTGGAGCCTCCCTGCGTCCTTCCGGACCAGTGGCTGCTTCTGGCATCAGGCATGTATTTGTCGTGTTCGTAGATGTTCACAAGCGACTGGACCATCTCTGCACCCTTTGACGGACAGAACAGATTGATGAACGGATGAGTGGCCCTGAATGTGTCCCAGATTGCATGGTAGTCACCGTAGTAAGGTTCGTCTGAGATCCACATCGGGTTCTCTCCGGCATAATCGGACGGCTGAAGGAATATCCTATAAACGGATGAATAGAAAATCTTTCTGGCATCCGTGTCAGGAGTATCGACATCTATCTTGGACAGGATTCCGTTCCATGTGTCAACAGCTTTCTTTCTGGCGTCTTCTATGTCCCAAGAGCCAAGTTCCCTGATGTTTTCCTTAGCCTTGCCGTAGCCCATGTAGGAAATCCCGACCTTAACCTTCACGGTCTTGTGTCCATTGGTGTTGAAAGTAAACCAGGCTCCACACTTGGAGTTGTTATCAGCCTGTTCAGTCACTCCGGGAGCTTTCCGGTCGTCCTTCCACGTGCCGAAAGATTCAGCAGGGGTGTCGAATCTGGCGTGGAAGTACACCGTGTAGGCCGTAGAGAAATTCCACCCGTTACGGATTCTGGTATAACCCTCTATCTCGGTGTCGGACAAGATCCTTACCTCTGATCCGACAAATTCCTGAGCCTCGTAGGATGCCAGGAACTTGCCCAGATCCACGAATATATTGGCCTTGTCCGTCTCCGGAAATGAATATTCATGGAATCCCGCATGCTCACTGGCAGAAAGCCGGACTCCAATGTCATACCTTTTCAGATGGATGGAAAACAAACCTACCTGAGCGTTTTCACCGTCGTAGGGAGACGAGTAGCCGACAGGGGTGAACTCTCCGGTGGAGGCCATGAAAAGCACGTTTCCGTACTTGCATCCTCCGCCGGAACCATTAAGGTGGGTATGGCTGAAACCGACCACATCCGTGCCGGCTTGCCATCCGGCATTCTCAGTAAGCCTGTTGCAGTCAGGCCCGAGTTTGACCATGCCGTATGGCATGCACGCTCCAGGGAAGACATAGCCTCCGCCATCGGCTCCGATGAACGGGTCAACGTACTGTGTGTAGTCTTTGCTCTCCGCCGGAAGAGCGACGAAGCAGATGGCGGCGATGGCGCAGGTAAATATTCTTTTGAGCATATTCATGTAATCTATTGAATTTCTTTCAGGGCCTCGACGGCCGCATCATTGACAACAAGGTTGCCGTCTTGGTCTTTGCTGAATATCGTTCCGTAATTGAACAGGGAGATGAACCGGCATCCCGGTATGGAATAGCAGTTTCTCAAAGCTTCGGTCCAATCTTCCTTTGGCTTGTCTCCGATGTTCCATTCGGAGCATCCCCAATAAGGTGCATCGGACATTTTGAGGTATTTGCTGACTTGGGGTGTAAGTGACGGGTCAGCGGCCTCAGCCCAGTAAAATGACCATGTGGGGCATGAGTTTGGCTGCACCGCGGCGGCGAGATCGTCACCTGCGCCTCCAGAATGAGAGAACAGCATCCCACGCGGGAAACCGTAGCCTTGAGCTATGTCCGCCACGAATCTGGCATATTCCTTTTCCAATGAATATATGTCGGCTGGCGTTATCTCGCCTTCGCTTCTGATTCCTGAATATTTAAGTGCGGCATAGCCGATCTGGCCTACCCCACGGCTCGGCATTTCGTCCACTCTGATACCACCCTTCGGATCTTCTTCCTCAGGTTTGTCGTAGTATGAGTTTCCGCCCGGATAATACCAATTGTTGACTCCGAAGCCCAGTTCCCCGGTGATCTTGACTCCTCCGAGAAGATACTTCTTGCTCTTTGGAAGAGATTTGTACCAGTCCGCCGTCCATGTCATGAACTGATCCATTCTGTCTTTGACCGCAGCCTGGTAGGCCGGTGAGAACAGATTTGGCATAGGAAGCAGCCTTATCTGCCTCCCCCAATTCAGCCAGCCGACCTTGACGGCATCCTCACTAGACCATGACGTCCACTCAACGTTTTCCTTGTTCTTGGGGTCATAACCAGGCTTTGTCGGATCCCACCAATTCCACAACTCAGGCACGTCTTGCCAAAACGTTATCGGGTCCAGCTCTACAAGGATAGGGATATCATATTCCTCAGCCATCGAGAAGTGCCTGTCCAGCAATTCTTTGAACTGCTCCATCGGTCGGCTGAACATGTAGATCAGGATGGCGTTGCCTACCGCCACTTTTTTTCCGGACTGCGGACCGAAAGCAGTGCTGATCTGCGGATAGTCAAACTTGTCGCATTCGTCATTCAAGAAGAAATAATGATCAGGAGCCTTTGGAGCTTTCACCAGAAAAGCGCAAAAGACAGACACGCCAAGAGCCAGTAAGAGCGCCAATGGCAAAACACGTGATTTCATCTTTCAAGAAAGATTAGTAAGTGTCATTCTGAACCTCCTTGATTCCGGCCACCGCAGCGTCATTGACAATCTTGCCGTTGTTGTTGCCAATGACGTTAGTGTAGATCGACAGGAAACGGCACTTGTTGATCTTGAACGCGTTTCTGATGCCGCTGGACCAATCGGCAGAATCGCCGCTGCCTATCGCCCACTCTGCAACCCCCCAGTAAGGAGCGTTGGATTCATTCAGCAATGACATGCAGTAAGTGGCGTTGGACGCGTCAGTGGCATCCTGACCATAGAAACTCCAGGCCGGACAGACCTTGTCGTTTATGCATGCTGCCAAATCATTGTCCACACCGCCTGCATGGGCGAAAAGTTTTTCACGAGGAATCGAATAGTCATCGGCTATGTCGCTGACAAACAAAGTAAAACGTCTTTCAAGCTCCGCTATGTCGTCTCCCGTGAGAGTTCCTGATGACTTTATCCCGGCACTCTTGACTCCGGCATAACCAATCGCCGACACCTCACCGTTGCTGCGGCTTGGCTTGTTGTACATGTTGATTCCGGACTTAGGATCCTTGCTCTTGTCCATTGAGTAAAGATCGTTGCCACCGGTATAGTACCAGTTGTTGACACCCACGCCAAGTTCTCCGGTGATCTTGACACCGACAAGAAGGTATTTCTTGCTCTCCGGAAGGCTGTCATACCAATTGGACACGATCGAGAGCATCGCCTGCATCCTTTCTTTGACGGCAGCCTGATAAGCCTTGCTGAACAGATTGGCCATCGGCTTAAGGCGAATCTGGGATCCCCAGTTAAGCCAACCGATCTTGACGGCGTCGTCGCTGGACCATGATGTCCACTCGACGTTTTCCTTGTTACCCTCGTTGTAGCCAGCGATCGTCGGGTCAAACCAGTTCCACAGCTCCGGGACTCCGTCCCAGAACGTGATAGGGTCAAGTTGGATCAGCAGAGGGATGTCATACTGCTCAGACAGAGCCAGCTGTTTTTTCAAAGTGACCTTATGGGTCTCCAGCGGCCTCTCAAAGAGGTAAAACAGGACACCTTGGCCCACAGCCACATCCTTGCCACGTGAATCTCCGAAGTATGTATGGACTTTCTGTTGCAGATAAGACCAGTCATAGTCGTTGATGATCACATATTTCTTAGGACCTTTCCAATAGTGAGCCTTGATTGTGATGTCCTTCGTCACAGGAGTGGATTTGAAATTGAATTTGATGCCGGTCTGGGTGTACCATCCGGAAAAAGATTCCTCTCCTCTTGAGGGTTGCTCGGCCGGTTCTTGGACAAAGTCGTACCTGGCCACCTGCTGCGGCTCTGGCACAGGAGTTCCTCCATCTGTGTCAAAAGTGACCGTGAACACATCTTTGGAGATGTCTTCATTGCCGCCACATGAAATCATCGCAAGTGAGCAGGCAACCATCAACGCTATGATCTTGGTCTTCATAAATAACTGTTAAAATGTTCGTTTATGATAATTAGACTTTAATTGTCCTGATAAGACAAGGTGAAGTTTCTGAATGAAGCCTCTGTCGCATCCTTCGAGAACACTCCGAAGTAGCCGTACTGAGTGCCAAGCTGAGGATTGTCGTTCCACCACCACATCGAACCATGGAACAGAAGCTCCTTCTTCTGAAGCACGCCGTTCTCATCCTCCTCAAGCGACCAGATGGCCTTAAGGCCCCAGTTGCCGCCCTGCACTTCTCCAAAGCCTCGGTCAACATTGCTGACCTCAAGACGAAGCCATGTCGTGATGGCTGTGTTTTCAGGCTTTGTCCAGTTGTCCATCGCATTCGGAGAGTTCGCGTTCATGCAGTAGTAGCCGCCACCGTCAGCTCCTTCTGTGGCGGAAATGTAGACGATGTAGTTCTGCTTGCTCGTGAAGTCGCAGGTTCCGTCATCCTTGTAGCCGAACGCATTGAATGCCATGATGCCTCCGCAACTTCCGTCAGCCTTGATGTCCACAGTGCAGACGAACTGGTTGAACAGCGGTTCCGCCTCGCTGTACCTTTGACGAACCTTGTCGTTCATCCAGAACATAGGATAGGTGTTTCCAGGGTTGTTGTACTCCCCTGTTCCGGTCAGCTTTAAGCATCCTTCACCGTACTTCAACGACGAACGGGTGGCATTACCCTTCCAGCCATCGTTCATCTCCTTTCCGGAGAAGCTGTCGTAAACAAGCTTTGAACCCTTGGCGGCCTGGGCGATGTAGATGTCAATGCCCGCCGGTCCTTCAGCTGTTATGCCTTCGATGTGGATCTTGCCATAACGCACGTCATCTCCAGCAGGATTGGCACCCACTTCGGCGTTTACCTCCGAACCGTTGACAGTGACCTTGGCCCAGGACGGAGCGTTGATCACGCTTGTGCTTGTGAAAGCCTTTGAGATGGTGGTCTTCACTGTCTCACCGTCACCTTTGACGGCAAGATCGACCGGAGATGCTGTAAGAGTAGGGTTGGCGAACTCTACTCCTTCGTCAATCTGACCAAGATCAAGAGCCATTCCTGCCTTTACCGTAATGAACTCGTCCGTGTTCACCTCTGCAACACGGCCATATTCATCGGTGATGGTGATCAAAATGCCATCCACGTAGGTCGCCGGTATGACGGACACATAATAGGATCCTTTGGCGATCATCTCTCCACCAGTGAAAGACACTTCAGGTTTGCCGCTCTTGACAGTCACTTTCCCGTCAGAGGCATTGACCGAGACCTCTCCTGAAAGGCTTTCGTTTGATTTGGATGAGAATCTGACAGCCTTGATGTTGTTGGATGATCCAAGAGTGAACTTGAGAAGTCCCGTGGCGGCTTTGAATGCAAGAGACTCTGTCGTGGAAGAAGCCACTGCCACACAAGCGTCCGAGGCGATCCCATCCTTCACGGCTGTCTGTTCAGAAGGAACGACAGTGTTGACGACACCTTCAGCGATGGACACTGACGCGGTCCATGGACTCACGGCCACATAGCGCGAAGCCTTGATTATCTCACCGCTGAAAGTGACCTTGGAACCACCGGAAGCCGCTGTCAATGAATATAATTTGTCGGAAAACAGCCCAATCTTGTCACCGCTGTTCCAGCTTACCTGCGGACCTGATGAATATGTGGCCGCGGTGGCCGCAAACTCAACATTCTTAGGAGAGTTGTCCTCCTCCGAACCATTACATGACGCCATCACAGTCATGGTCGTCAGCATAAGCATCAAAATAGAATTCTTTTTCATTTTAAATTGATTATTAACGTTAATGTGCTATTCTTGATATGAAAGGACGAAATTGCGGAACTGGCTTTCCCCGTTCCTTGCCCACAGGGCCACATTGCCAAGATCCGGTTTCCTGACAGTGAATTTTCGTGAGTAATGTGCCAGAAGTTCAGAAGTCTCTCCGTTGAATGTCTTGAGAGACTTGATCGTCACGACCGGAGTCTCCGGGGATGTGTCGGTCGTGCTGACTGTCAGTCTCCACCAATCATCCCTCTCGGCCGCATCAGGAATCGGACTCACCTCCTCAACCTTGTTGGGATTGTCACCGGAGCCAACCACACCGTCATCCATCGCAAGCCATGATTCGCCGTTCTTCACCCAGATGCCCCCACGGTTTGTCGAACCGTTGTAGCTCATGTAGATCTCAAGCACTTGATTCTTGTCTTCATTAAGATAAAGTTTCGCGCCTCCTTCTCCTCCGTTCATCTTGAGGTCCACAGAGAGATAAAACTTTCTGCCGGAAGGGTTGTACTTCTGGTTACAGGTGTAGAGATGGCCCGGATTGCCTTCAGCCTTGAATGAAAGATAACCGTTCCCGACCGAAACCTGGTTTCGGTCATCGATGAACCACCCTGTCGGGAGAGATTTCCCCGAAAAAGACGCGAACGACATCTTTGAATCCTTTCCAGCCTGATACAGCTTCATGTATTGTGTCACAGTGTTGTCTCCTGAAGAGCTGACCAGCTTCAAGGTTCCTCTTTTCACAGCGTATGAATCTTCGTTCGGCTTGACCGTCACAGTGACAGATGTGTTGTCCTCATTGACAGACGCTGATTCCACCCAATCAGGAAGTTCTCCGATGGTGACGCTTTCTGCGTTTGTGGATATCTTTGACGTCAAAGAACCACCTGTCCCGTCATATGCCAGCTCAAGAGGCGAGACTATCAGCACCGGTGAAGGTTTGTTCGGGCCTATCGGGTCATATTCCTCATTGCATGAAGCCATGGCCAGAACGGCGGCCATCAGAGTAATATTCAATATTCTCATATTCATTCACTTTTGTTTGTTCTACATCTCGATCTTGACCACTTCGGAAAGGTTGTAGCGTCCCGCCACATTTGAGGAAAGCACGGCAACTCTGGCATAATAGGTTACACCTGCCTCAAGACAGTCACGGATGGAGTCTGTGTAAGTTGTCGAGGTGACTGTCGCGTCGTCGGTCTTGCTCAAATCCCTTACGGCCTCATAATCTGTCCGGTTCATCCCCACATTGGGATTCCACTTGGAAAGCAGAAGCCTTGCCGTCGTGATGTTGCCAGCTCCGGGAGCCTTGGTTATGCGGTACTTGGCGATGAGATCCGGACCGCTGGCGGTTATGCTTGCGGCAATTGTCACAAACGGAGTGACCTCGAAAGTAAGCTCCATCGTCCCATCGATGTCAACTTCAACCGGATCCACGGCAAAGAAAGCTCCCTCTATGGGCTGGACCACATAGGTTCCTTTGAATATCTTCGTGTTCGTGAAAGTGCCGTCAGCCCTGCCCCAGAAATCTTGAGGAAGATTGGTGACCTTTCCGCCTACCACTTCGTTGAGCCTGATCTTGAATCCGTTGGGCTGTTCCGTGATCAACGGAGAACCGTCCGGACAGACCAGTTTCCCGGTAAGCGTCTCAGAAGGTGTGTCATAAGTGTCCACCGTGCAGGAACAAAGCAGCGGAATCAAAGCACTGATCAAAATTGCTATCTTTTTCATTCTCTTTTCAGGTTTTCTGTTAATATCCAGGATTCTGCACTATGGCTCCGTTGCTCTTGGCGATGACGTCGGACGAGATCGGAGCATAATATGACTTGCTGTCATAAGTGTAACGAAGCTCTGTACGTTCATGAAGCTTGAAAATGTACTTGCCTTCATCCACAACGTAGTAAGGGTAAAGAGCGTTGAACGTCTTGTTCTGGATTGTACTTTCGAACATCCTCCAACGTTTGAGATCCCAGAACGTCCGGTTCTCAAAAGCCAGCTCGCAACGCCTCTCGTTGATGACCTTCGCCTCGTCAACAGTGGCAAGTTCCTTCGTTCCGGCTCTTTTCCTGATCTGGTTGATCGGCCCAAGGGCATCTTCCATGGTCACGACACGGTCGTTGACTTCCTGCCCGATCAGATTGACCGCAGCCTCAGCCTTGCTGAGCAGAATCTCCGCGTAGCGCATCTCGATCCAGTCAACCGAACCGGCCCAGAAGTTTGCCGTGGCCGATGGATCCACCCACTTCCACACCAGGCAACCATTGCCGTTGGTCATCTGACTGCCCACTCCGCACCATCCCTGGATGGTCATGCCGGAAGGATGTTTTTCAGAGAAAGACGCTGATTCATAAAGTTTTCCTCCAGGATAACTGTCATAGATTCCTTTCCTTACCTCGAAAATCGCTCCATTGCGCCCCGGAATCTCGGCTCCAGGAACAAGGACGGATGCCTTGAGTCTCGGCTGGGCGTCCGCAAAGAGATCCTGAGTGTTGTCGTAACGAACAGGATCAGAATCAGTTCCTATGTTGAGTCTGAAAGGGTTTCCATTCTTGTCATCAAAGAGAAGAAGCCACTCTACAGTAGGAGAAATCTCTCCGGAATCAGTCACCATGGAATAGTGGTAAGGGAGCTGCTGGCATGTCCAGTTCTCCGGACGAGGCGTGGAAGCACCGGCATTATATTCTTTGATGAACATTCTTTCCTTATTGGCGGAAGACTCATCAATGAATATGTTCCAGTAGTTTTTGATCATGCCTGCTTCTGTCCCGTCGTTGTAGACGTTGTACAGCTCATACTTTCCGCCGTTGTCCATGGCCTTGCAAGCCGCGTCGTAGGCCAGCTTATAGTACCGCGACATTTCCGATGAGGAAATTCCGCAAAGGCCGTCAAGCTGTATGGAGGAATGCTTCGCCTCACATGCGGCGGTCAGCATCGCGCGGGCCTTGAGTCCGGCGGCTATGTACTTGTTGGCGCGTCCTGCGGCAAGTTCATTCTCTTCCATCAGCTCATAGGCCTTGTCAAGATCCTCGGCGATGAAATCGTAGCACTCACGCTCAGTGTTTCTCGGCTTGACAAGCTCATCATCTGTCATGTTGACGTAGCTTTCCGCAGATGTGACGATCGGAACGCCGCCATAACTTCTGACCATGGCGAAATACATGAACGCCCTGCAGAAATAAGCCTCACCGAGCCAATGGTTATATTTCTTCTCCTGTCCGGTGAATTTGTCCTTGTTGGCGGTTATTCCCTTGATGGCAAGATTAGCGTAACGTATGGCGCTGTAGTCCCACCATGCAAGCATGTCGCCATTGCAAGACTTAGGAGCCATGGCCACACGAAGAGGAATCACCTCAGCTTCTCCAGTCACCACGCTCGGATTGTTCCAGATGGAGAAAGGCATGCCGTTGTCACCGTTGATGCCACCGACCACACTGGCGTTATGCGCGGCGATAGGCAGATAGGCATACAATGTCGCCAAGGCCGCGGTTATTCCGACCTCATTGCCATAGACCTGGTCTTCCCTGAGATTTTTTGTCGGCTCGATGTCAAGACTGACACAAGAGCCGCTCACCAGAGCCATAAAGGAGGCGCTTGCCGTAAGGAATATGTTTCTTAATCTCATAGTGCCTTAAAATTTAATGTTAACTCCGAAATTGACAGTGCAGATCAAAGGATATGTAGTGCCGTAACCGGAAGACGGATGCTCCGGATCAAGGTATTTAAGTCCTGTGAATGTCAGCAGGTTGTAGGCGTTAGTGAACACTCTCACTGAAGATGCGTTGACTTTCTGCACCCATTTCTTCGGAAGGGTGTAGCCGAGTTCCAGAGACTTAAGACGAATGTAGGACGCCTCGTGAAGGGAAGCCGCGGATGTGCTTGTGTTCAGGCTCATGGCGTTGCTGCCTTGACTTGTGGTCGGAAGGTAGCCGCGAACCCACTTCGTTCGAGGATCGAGAGGATCAGCCGAAGCGTCCTCCATGTGCCAGCGATCAAAGAAGAAATCCGGTCCGTTCTTGTCGTAGATGAACGGAGTGGACAGATACCAGTCGTATTTCACATTGTTGAACGCCCCGCCTTGGAACACAGCCGTCAAGTCGATGCCTTTCCATGAAAGGTCAAGTGTAAGGCCATAATAAAGCACAGGGGTGGTCTGGGCGCCATATTTGATCGGATGAAGGTCATTCTCATCAATCACACCGTCTCCGTTCCAATCCTCATAGCAGTAGTCTCCAGGCTTGAGCTGCGAGTTGCCAAGGTTGTCCATGATCGGAGCATCCCAGATCTCGTAAAGATCATTGAACTGGCCAGCATAGTCATAGCCCCACCAGATGTCGTTGTACCGGTTTGTCGAGTTGTTTCTCCAGTTAAGGTACTGGGTGCCGTAGTCCGTGTGTTCAACATAACGGTTCATCATCCTGGAGAACGCCATGTTTCCTGTAATGCCATACTGGAAATCTCCAAAGTGGTTATGGTGACGGACGGTAAGGTCAAATCCCCTCGTGCGGTCACTGTTGAGATTTTCCTGCGCGAGGCTCTGTCCGAGCCAGTCAGGAATCGTCACGTTTCTTGTGGCAGGCTTGCCGGTTCGGTAGCGCTGGAAGAAATCGATCTCGAATCCCAAAAGGCCGTTCCAGAAATTTCCGTCAAGACCGATGTTCGCTGTCTGAGTCCTGATCCATGTCAGATTCTCGTTAGGCGTAGCAAGCAACTTGACCAGATTCTGATCCTTGCCGTTCCAGAGTATCGGCCACCAGTCAATGGAGCCGGGGCCATATTCATAACCTTCGATGTACTGGAAATTGGCTGTGCTGTCGTCTCCTGACTCTCCGAACGAGGCGCGCAGCTTGAGATTGTCGAGAAAATTGAGGTTGAGGTTTTTGACAAATGGTTCCTCAGAGATGCGCCATCCGGCAGACACTGACGGGAAGAAACCCCACTGGTGTCCTTTGTAGAACTTGGACGAACCGTCATAGCGGAACGCCGCCTCAATGTAGTATCTTTCCGACCAATCGTAATTTATCCTGCCGACCAAGGACTTGCTGGCGATCTTCCAAAGTCCGCTCTGGTCGGATGTCCTGACCCCGCTCGTGTAATAAGCAGAATCCATAGAACCGACCTGACCGTCGCTGACACCGTTTGAAAGTTCTCCAAGAGAATTCATCTGGATGTAGCGCATGGCGTAGAAGTTGTCCATGTCGGTTGTCTGCTGCTCATAAAGGGCAAGCGCGGCGACATGATGCTTCCCGAAATCATGATTGTAGCTCAATGAGGCCTGAAGCAGGTTGTTCTGGCTGAAGCGTGTGCCGCGTTTGATCGAATTGAGATCCGGATCGTCATCCTTTCCACCGTAGACAGAAGGGATGAACTCGTTGGCGTCAATGTTATAGGTGTAGAGCGTATAGGATTTCTTCAGCTCCTTGGACTCCCAGTTCGTGTAGTCATAGGAGTATGAAGCCTTGGCCTGAAGCCCTTCTACCCAAGGGAAGTCATAAGTCAATGTTCCCGTCACCTGAATGAGCCTCTGCTTGTTTCTCTTGTAACCGACGATGTCGGAATCAGTGATGGCCAGAGGGTTGTAGCCCTGGGAGATGTTCTGCATGTACGGCTTGGTGTAGTTGGCGTATGCAGCGTCCACAGGTTTCTCAACCCATGCTGTACGGTAGAAGATCTCAGTGTCGTAATAAGGGCTGTTCTTGGTGTCCATCATGCCGTTGATGAGGACCTCTGCCTTCAGGTTTTTGGTGACATCAGCCGAGATGTTGCTGCGCAGGTTGAACCTTTCGTAGTTCAGGTCACCCGTGCTGAAAACACCCTGCTGGCTGAGATAGGCGAAGTTTGAGAAATATTGGATCTTATCGTTTCCTCCCGACATTGACACCGTGTGAGATGTCTGAGGAGAATAATTGTTGTTGTTGATCCTCCACCATTCCGTACCGACCTTCTGTCCGCTTTTGTATTTTTCAATCTCATCCAGAGAATAGACAAAGGATCCCGGTGCCATGGAACCACGCATGATGTTGTTTTCGTTGGTGATTTCCATGAACTGCCACGCGTTCAATCCGTCAGGGGTGTTGATCGGAGTGGAGAACCCGGCGTAGCCTTCATATTCAATGTGCGAGTCACCGGATTTGCCTTTCTTCGTTGTGATAAGGATAACTCCATTCGATGCCCTCATACCATAAATGGCCGCCGAGGCGTCCTTCAATGTGGATATACTTTCGATCTCGTTGGCGTCAAGTCTCTCCATGTTGTCACGCGGGACACCGTCAATGATGACAAGAGGTTGACCCAGACCTCGTATGTTGATCGAGGAAGAAAACGAGCCTGGTTCTCCGGAAGTCTGCACCACACGGACTCCAGCCATTTTTCCCGCAAGCATATTCACGACATTCTCGCTCCTGGTCTCTTTCAGCGCCTGTGAGTTGACGGAAGAGATAGCGCCCGTCAACGAAGCTCTTTTCTGTGTTCCGTAAGCAACGACGACCACATCATTCAATGTTGTCATGTCTTCTTCCAGAACGACATTCAAGACTGATTGAGATTGAGGAATCTGTACGTTCCTCTCACGGTAGCCCAAACTTGAGAATGTTAACGTGACGGTTTCGGTTCCTTGGACAGGAAGCGTGTAGTTTCCGTCCAGATCCGTGGTAGTCCCCCGATCGGTTCCCTTTACAAGGACTCCCGCACCGATGACAGGATTGCCTCCCACATCCTTCACGGAGCCGGATACCGACCGACCCTGAGCCCAGGCGGAACCATGATTCAGACCTATGGCCAGGAACAGCATGACCAGAGCTCCCGCCATATTCCTTAGTTGATTGGAAAATGCCATCATTTTAGTGTTTTTTCTTTGCGGTGCGAATTTGGCTTTATTTAACGAAAAAACGATTTCGATTCATTCCAATTAAGGATTTGAATAGCCCAAAACGTTTAAGAAATCCGATTTTGGAACAATACTGTCGTTATTGGAACAATTCTTTCCTTATGTTTGACTAACTTCGGCATCAAATAAAAATGGTCATGAATTTCCTGCATCGCTCGTGCATTATTTTATCCTTTTTCTGGACAGCTCTGTCGTTCTCTCAGAGTCCCTCTGTTTATTTCAACAGGCTAACGATGGAGAATGGTCTTTCGCACAATTGTGTCAACAAGGCGATAGAGGACAAGAATGGATTCATCTGGTTTGCCACAAGCGAGGGCCTCAACCGCTACGACGGGAAGAACTTCAAGTCATTCACATTCTCCGACAGTGGGCAAGACACCACACCAGTAAGTTCTTTCGTGTCTTTGATGGAGGACGATTCCGGACTGTTTTGGGTCGGGACAATCTCAGGATTGTACATATTCAATCCCCAAAAGGAAACTTTCATTCCGATGGAAAAGGCAACCGCTGACGGAAAGAGGATCACGGACAAGATCACCGACATCGCGAAAGGAAAGGACGGAGACATCTGGATAGCCGACTACTCTCACGGAATATTCAGGTATAACACCAAAAGAGACGAACTCAAGTGCTATTGCTCCGGCAAAGGAACATTGGCCGTGGATGAGGTGCTGACCATCTGTTGCGACAACGACAGCACCATCTGGGCCGGCACGATCGGCTACAACTCGGCAGGATTGAACCGGTTCGACGAGAAGACTGACTCATTCGTGCTGTACAACACGCTGTACAAAAGCGGTGTCAATAAGATAGTGGAAAGCAGCACAAATGACTTGCTGATCGGAACGCCAAAGGATGGTGTGTTCACATTCAACAGGGTGACCGGAGAATCCGATCTGGTCTTTACGGTTCCTGACAAGGACATGTTCGTCAACGACATACTGGTAGCGAAGGATAAAATCTGGATCGGGACAGGTGACGGACTTTACGTCTATGACAGGAAAACCGCCGACATCCGAGTGTTCAAATCGGATCTGACAAAGAAGAACACCTTGTCAAGCAATGAGATAACAAGCATCCTGAAGGACCATAACGGCGGGTTATGGTTCTGTACCTTGTCAAGAGGAGTAAACTATCTTCCAGACAATTACAACGACTTTGAACTCTATCCGTGCTCCTACGGAAACGGGTTCAATGACGGACAGATCAAATCATTCGCCCAGGACAACGACGGAAATGTCTGGTTCGCCACCGACAAGGGGCTTGTGAAGTTTTCTCCAAAGACAAGGAGTTTCAACCAAGACCCGCTCAAAGGAGTCCAGCTTTCCGGAAAGAACATTAATCTTATACTCATCAACGACAACACGCTTTGGGTCGGCTACATGGGTAAAGGTCTGGACGAGATCGACCTGAAGACGCACAATCTGAAAAAATACCCTACAGAGCGGTCTGACACAGAGAACGCACTCAACGACAACAGCATCATGTCATTGTTCCTAAGCTCTGAAGGGAACATGCTTGTCGGAACCACAAGAGGAGCTAATGAGATCCACACGAAAAGCGGCGTGGTTGATGTGTTGATCACCCGTGACAACAATGAACTGATCAGCGACATCATCGAGGATGACGAACAGAATTTCTGGATGTCCTGCTACAACAACGGAATCTACTGGTACAATCCAAGGATGAAAAAATGGAGCATGTTCCGCCACACGGCGGGAGACCCGGACAGTCTGTGCGGCAATCAAATCACCGGGCTGTTCAAAGACAGCAAAGGAAATGTCTGGATACACACAGAAGGCAAAGGAATATGCCGTTACGACCATGCGACCCAAAGGTTCACATCGTACACAACCGAAGACGGACTACCTAACGATGTCATAGAGAAAGTCTTGGAAGATAATTCCGGAAAAATATGGATATCCACCAACAACGGCTTATCATGCTTTGACCCGGCGAATGAATGCTTCACGAACTATTCATTCGCTGGAGGCCCACTATCAAACCAATTCCTGCACCAATCCGGCATGAAAGATCACGATGGATTCATGTACTTCGGCACATCGGAGGGATTCCTGAGATTCCGGCCGGAAAGCCTTAACGCACAGCAGCATGACGCCCCTATCTTCTTCACGGATCTGTTCATCGACAACCAATGTGTAAAAGTTGGTGGCAAAGGGGCTTCATTGGATAAATCCATTGTCTGCGCTGACAAGATCGTCATCAACCACAGACAGAATTCCATCAGGCTGTCATTCGCCGAGCTGGACTGGTGTCCTTCCCGCACAAGTCAATTCTGCTACAAACTGGAGAACTATGACAGCGATTGGATTCCGGCACACGACAACCAAATCTACTATTCCAATCTACCGAGCGGAAAGTATCGTCTGACCATCATCAATGCCAAGAACATCAAGCGGGCGGACAAATCAAACTCTCGCAGCGTCACAATCATAGTCAAACCTAGTCCTTGGCTTGGCAGACCGGCATGCCTTACCTATCTTGTGTTAGGACTCGCCGTGATCTTCTTGATCATCAAATCCTTGTACAAAAGACAGACAGAGAAGAAAAAACGAATGATGGAAGAACTCAAGGCTGATGAGGAAAAGGCAGTCTATGACACCAAGCTTGCGTTCTTCACAGGAATAGCCCATGAGATAAGAACACCGCTGTCTCTCATAGTGGCTCCTTTTGAGATCATTTCATCACCGAAAAGCACAGAAGAGGAGAAAGCGTCATGCATCGATGTCATGAAAGAGAACCTCAACAGGCTGACCGAACTGACAAGGCAGATGCTCGATCTCTCTATCATAGAGCAGGAAGGATTCATCCTCAACAAAGTGCCTACCGACATCAACGACTTGGTGGAAACCGTCCTCAAATCGTTCAGAATTTCCCTCCAACGCAATGAGGTCCACATCGAGAAGCAACTTTGCGAACCACATGTCATAGCGAGCGTGGACAAAGAGGAGTTCATCAAGATTGTCAGCAACCTTCTCAGCAACGCCGCAAAGTACTGCAAAGGAAACATCAAGATAACACTTGAGAAAGAAGACAACATTTTCAGACTGAAAGTATGGAACAACGGTTCTTCGATCGAGCCGGAGTTCCGGGAGAAGATCTTCGAGACTTTCTACCAGGTACCTGGCAGTCAAAAACTTGGCGGAGTCGGTGTTGGTTTGTCCTTGGTCAAGAAATTTGTAGGAATGCACAATGGCAGTGTCTATGTGAACCCTGAAACAGAATCAGGTACAGAGATGGTGGTTGAGATCCCTTTGGGCAACAATGACATCGAATATCCGGAAGAACGTACTGAAAAGGACATCCAGGATGAGGACAGTGTCAGCACGACCTCGAAAAAGGCTTCCGTGATGGTGGTTGACGACAACAAAAGCATGGTCCGATTCCTTAAGAAGCTTCTTGGCAGACAGTTCAGGGTCATCACGGCAGAGGATGGGACATCGGCCATCTCGATGCTCAGGCAACATCCTATAGACCTCATGATTTCAGACGTGATGATGTCAGACCTCGATGGAATCTCATTGTGCCGTTTGGTCAAAAACCATGATGAGTTCAAGCACATCCCTGTAATTCTTCTGACAGCGAAAACCGACCTTGAGTCAAAAGTTGCCGGAATAGACGCCGGAGCGGAAGCGTACATTGAGAAACCCTTCTCCGCGAAACTGTTGATAGCGCAGATCAACAACATACTAACAAACAAAAGAGTGCGTAAAAAGATCGCCGAGGACACTTCCCTCAAGATAGCAAACGAGGACAATTTCACGGCGAAGGACGAGATGTTCGTCAAAAAACTGTACGAAACCATCAACAACAACCTTTCCGATCAGAATCTTGATGTGAACTTTCTGTCGGAAAAACTGCACATAAGCCGTTCGAACCTCTACAGGAAAATCAAGGAAACGACCGGAATGAGTCCAGGTGAGCTGATAAAGGACATCCGGCTTGAGAAAGCCGCAACGATGCTGAGCGAAGGCAAAATGAGGATCAATGAGATCAAAGACATGGTTGGATACTCCTCATCATCCTACTTTGCCAAGAATTTTCTCAAAAAATACGGTGTGCTTCCAAAAGACTACATTAAAAAGCAATGAATATGAGAAAGCAATCAAACGGACTAGCGTTCAGTATGGTTCTGGCAGCATTATTTGGAATCTTTTTCAATGATGATCTTTCCGCGCAGGAAAGACTGATCACAGGCATGCAATGCGAGCATCTTGAAAATCCTATCGGACTAGACACTGATAAGCCTCGTTTTTCCTGGGTGCTTCCTGAAGGCACAGTCTCACAGACCGGTTACGAGATAATTGTCGGCACGGACTCGTCTTCCGTGATGAACGGAGCAGGGAACGTCTGGAACTCAGGATTGGTAAAATCAAACAAAGTGCTTGCTGAATATGCCGGGACCGCACTCATGCCTTACACAAGGTACTGGTGGAAGGTTTCGGCCCAAAACGAGAACGGAGAGACCATAACCAGTCCCGCAGCCTTTTTCGAGACAGGTCTGATGAGCATGTCTGAATGGAAAGGCTGGTGGATAACAGACACCAAGGACTTGGAATCAAGGCCTGCCGGCGCTTTCCGTAAAGACTTCGGCACCCACGGCAGGATCGCCTCCGCTAAAGCCTACATCGCGGCGGCTGGATTCTTTGAACTCTATGTGAATGGAAAGAAAGTCGGAGACGAGCGGCTGGAACCTGATTTCACCAGATATGACAGAAGGACACTCTACATCACCAAAGATGTGACAGATCTTGTAAGAAATGGTGGAAACACGATAGGAGTCCTGATGGGAAACGGATGGTACAACCATCAATCGGTAGCCGTATGGGACTACGAGACAGCCCCTTGGAGACACCGTCCGTCTTTCTGCCTTGATCTTCGCATAACCTACGAAGACGGCACGGTACAAACAGTGATCTCAGACAAGACTTGGAAGACACATCTGTCAGAAATCGTGTTCAATAACATCTACACGGCAGAACACACAGACGGAAGACTTGCCATGGGAAAATGGTCGGAACCAGGCTATGACGACTCCGGGTGGAGCAATGTGAAACTTACAGTGTCTCCATCGGAGACGATTGTAGCGCGTCAAATGAGGCCCGTAAGGGATGTAGACACCCTCAAGGCTGTCTCTGTGACAAAACTCTCCGACAAAGACTATATTTTTGATTTCGGACAGAACATCTCCGGAGTCACAGAACTGAGGATCAAAGGGGAAAGAGGCATGACAGTGTCTCTCAAACATGGAGAATTCCTTAAAGATAACGGACACGTCTCAACTGAAAACATCGACTACTTCTACCATTCTGACACACTCAAGGAACCGTTTGCCACCGACATATTCACTCTTGGAGGAAATGGCGATGAGTCGTTCAGGCAACGTTTCGGCTACAAAGGGTTCAGGTATGTGGAAGCGTCAATTGACAGGCCTGCTGTACTTGACGAAAACAATCTCACGGCATATTTCGTCCACAGTGACATTCCCACAAAAGGTCACATACACACGTCCAGCGAGATCATAAACAAGCTTTGGAAGGCATCTTGCTATTCCTACCTCAGCAACCTTGTAGGCTATCCTACAGATTGCCCGCAAAGGGAGAAGAATGGCTGGACTGGAGACACAAACGCCGCCATGGACCTAGGCTTCTACAATTATGACCCCATCACAGTCTACGAGAAATGGATGGATGACCATAAGGACGCACAGCTGCCGAACGGAGTGTACCCGAACATCATTCCGTCTCCGGGATGGGGCTACGATTGGGCCAACGGCACTGACTGGACAAGCACGAACATCGCCGTTCCATGGAAAACATGGCTGTTCTATGGCGACGACCACCTTCTCAGGTCCATGTACAGCAACATGAAAGCCTACATGGACTACATAGAACGGACTTATCCTGAAGGCCTTACTGATTGGGGATTAGGCGATTGGATTCCTGTCAAATCCACATCGTCGGTCGAATTGACCTCATCTATATACTACTATGACGACGCTAGGATGATGGCGAGGATCGCAGCCATCACAGGACATGACGAAGATGTACTACACTACAAAGAGTTGGCTGAAAGAATCAAATATCTCATCAACAAAAAATATTTGAATCCCGACACCTCCATTTATGCTTCCGGAACAGAGACCGAACTGGCCATGCCGTTGTACTGGAACATCGTTCCAGAAGAGTACAGGCAAAAAGTCGCTGACAATCTTGCCGCCGTCGTTCGTGAAAAAGGTCTGGATGTTGGCCTTCTCGGCTCCAAGGCCATTCTTGGAGCGCTAAGTGACAACGGCCATCTTGATCTAGCTTTCAGCCTTGCATCAAGCCAGGAATATCCTTCATGGGGCTATTGGCTAAAGAACGAAGGCACCACGTTCTATGAGAACTGGGATCTTACCAGAATCAAGGACCTCTCTCTCAACCACATGATGTTCGGAGAGATAAACGCCTGGTTCTACAAGTCTCTGGCAGGCATAACTCCTGACGAAAACCATCCAGGATTCTACAGGTTCAATGTCAAGCCAGGCTTCGCCAAGGGTCTCGATCATTTCGAGGCTTCCTTCCGGTCTCCCAACGGAGAGATCCGTTCAGAATGGATCAGAAAAAGGCGTACAATCACGTATTCAGTGACCGTTCCGTCAAATTCCATCGCTTATTTGACACTTCCTGATGGGGAAAGAGAACTCACATGTGGACGCTACACATTCAAGATCAAGCAATAGCACCGTACTTGCATAAAATTTGAAAGAGCCGCAGAGGAACAATCCCGTCCCTTTATCGTATTATGGCACAAAACACCTTATTCAGCCAAAACATGATAAAATATATATGTTTTGGCTGAATAAGAATTTTAATTTGGCCAAAAGTAAGGTTTTTTATATATTTATGGCCAAATAAGGATTGTTATGGTAGGAAGAGAGGTCGAAAGACAAAAATTACAAAGAGCGTTGGATAGGAACAGGGCTCAAATCATCGTTGTCTACGGAAGAAGGCGTGTTGGAAAGACATACCTGATAAACGAGTTTTTCAACAATACTTTTGCATTCAAGCACACTGCTGTGTCTCCGGTTGATAAAGGATCAGCAAAAGGACAGCTTCAGAACCAACTGGAAGAGTTCTTCTACTCCATGAAATCCTACGGTCTTTCAAGTACGAAGACCTGTCCAAAGACATGGATTGAAGCCTTTCACCTGTTGCAGGAGCAGATGGACAAGAAAGCAGACGGAAACAATCAAATCATATTCATTGATGAATTGCCATGGATGGACACTCCACGGTCAGGGTTTGTTAGCGCATTCGAACACTTTTGTAATGATTGGTGTTCCGCCCGCAGCCATGTAAAATTAATAGTATGCGGATCAGCCACGTCATGGATTTGCGATGAGATGCTTGAGAATAAGGGCGGACTGTACGATAGGGTGACCACAAGCATCTACGTCAGGCCTTTCACATTGAGGGAATGTGAGGCCTTTTTCAAAGACGAAGGCTTTCATTTGGACAAATATGACATTGTGCAGGCATACATGACATTCGGCGGCATACCATACTATCTGTCACAGTTTCAGGAAGATTTAAGTGTAGTGCAAAACATTGACAATCTACTGTTTGACAAGGATTCCATTCTAAACGATGAATTTGATAGACTCTTCTCCTCCCAATTCGCCAACCCAGAAGCCCTCAAATCAATCATCATTGCTATCGGCAAGAAAAGATGCGGACTTACAAGGGAAGAATTGACAAAGGGTCTCAATATCACCTCCGGAGGTTCCCTTTCACGATCGTTGGCTGCTCTTGAAAAAAGCAGACTCATATTATCCTACAAACCATTCGGAGAAAAAAAACTAAAATACAGACTCTCTGACCCATTCTGCTCGTTCTATCTACACCATGTGAAGAAGAACAAAAATCAGCAACATTTCTGGCAGATGAACTATAATTCTCCAGCCATGAACAACTGGCTTGGACATGCCTTTGAAGAAGTGGTGTTCAATCATATAGACCAGGTAAAACAGGCTTTGGGCATCTCAGGCGTTCTATCCTCGGAATCCGCATGGAACGTCAGCGGCACGGACACGGATGAAGGAATGCAGATCGATCTTCTGATTGACCGGGCGGACAGAGTCGTGAATGTCTGTGAGATCAAGTTCTGTAACGACAACTATATTGTTACCTCCACATACGCCCGCAAGATAACGAATCGGATTGACCGAACCTCAGAGATGTTCAAACACAAGCGCAGCATAGCAAGCGTGCTGATCACCACCTATGGACTCAAAAAAAACGAATATTCAAGCCGGTTCCAGAAAGTACTCACACTTAAAGACTTGTTCGGGTAGATTCTTTGGGAACAGAAGGATGAAAAAAGGGCCGCAGAGGAACAATCCCGTGCGACCCTTTGTCGTATTAAGTAAAATTAGATATTATTCAACTTTTCTTGCACCGTCGCTGATCACTACGTCGTAGAACTTAGGATCGTGACCGAACCTGGCAGGGAATTGCTCCTTGACCGCAGCGATGAACGCGTCGTAGAGCTCATCCTTCACGAGGTTGATCGTACAGCCTCCGAAGCCTCCGCCCATCACGCGGGAACCTGTCACCTCACACTTACGGGCAAGCTTGTTGAGGAAATCGAGTTCCTCGCAGCTGACCTCGTAGAGTTTGCTCAATCCGAAATGAGTCTGGTACATCATCTCGCCGACGATCTCGTAGTCACCTCTTTCAAGGGCGTCGCACACGTCAAGGACTCTCTGAACCTCTCCGATGACATATTCAGCCCTGAGAAAATCCTCCGCAGGAATCTCCTCACGAACCTCCTCAAGCCAAACTCTCTTGGCGTCGCTGAGGAACTCCACTTCCGGATGATTCTTCCTGATGGCCCTTGCGGCGTTCTCGCAGGACTCCCTCCTCTTGTTATACGCCGAAGAGGCCAGCTCATGTTTCACGCAAGAGTCAACAAGAACCAGTTTGTAGCCCTTCGGATCAAACGGGAAGTACTTGTACTCCAATGTTTTGCAGTTAAGACGGATGAGACTGCCTTTCTTTCCGAAAATCGAGGCGAACTGATCCATGATCCCGCACTTCACGCCGCAGTAGTTATGCTCTGTGGACTGGCCGATCTTGGCAAGGTCGAACTTGTCGATCTTGTTGTCGAACAGGTAGTTGATGGCATAAGCGAATGTGCTTTCAAGAGCCGCGGACGAAGACAGTCCGGCTCCGAGCGGAACGTCTCCGGCGAAGACAGTGTCAAAGCCCTCTACCTTTCCGCCACGCTTCACGGTCTCCCTGCACACGCCGAAGATGTAGCTGGCCCACTGCTGCTTAGGCTTGTCCTCCTCATTGAGTCCGAACTCGACATATTCATCATAGTCAAGCGAGAAAGCCTTTACTTTCTGCGTTCCGTTCAACTTGACCTCAGCCATGATTCCGCGATCAATGGCTCCAGGGAAAACGTAACCACCGTTGTAGTCAGTGTGTTCACCGATAAGATTGATACGGCCAGCCGAAGCGAACACTTCGCCTTCAGCGCCGAAGAGAGTCTTGAATTTCTCTCTGATTCTTGTTTTCATTTCCATATTATGTGATTTTTTAAGTTTTGTTCGTTTAATGAAATCCTTTCGACCACAACGACCGAGACGGCTTCCAATGAGACAAATTTAACACTTTTTATTGATTATCTACCGAATCCTCACAACAATCGGACAATGATCACTCACTCCCCCTATGTAGCGTGGTCCAGAGTACGTCCGGAGCGGTTTTTCCCCAGAATGAGCATTGTCCCGCGTCATCAGAAACGGCAACCTCAAAACTTTCATTCCATGAATATGCCCGTTCAGCATAAGGTTCTCCGAAGCGAAGAACATGTCAATCATCTCCCATTTACCTGAATATCTTATCGTTCCCTCACCTCTTTCCGCCAACGGAACGGCCAAGTTCGTCAACGGGTAAGGTTTCCCGTCAGTCAATATTCCGAAAGCCGGATTTTCGGGAGTGTCGTTGAAGTCACCCATAGCGACTATATTCCTTAACCCCGCATTTTGAAGCGAGTCTGTGACCTCACGTAACCTCCTCAATGCCACCGCCCTTCTGTCACTGGTCTTGCCTCCGTACTTGGATGGATGATGGTTGACAAGGAATGCTATGCTGTCCCCGTCCGGCTTCCGGAATTTTGTCAAAAGAATATCTCTGGTTCTCAACGGTGGATGCTTTCCTCCATCGACCCTCAACGGGACAGCGTCCAGCAACTCAAGTCTGGAAGACCGGTACAACAACGCCACATCGATTCCACGCGGATCAGGAGAGTCATAGTGAACGATTTTGTAGTCAGCCTTGTAAAGAGGGGTGTCCTCCAGAAGTCTTTCGAGGACAAAGCGGTTCTCCACCTCGGCTATTCCTATAACGTCAGGCAGTACTCCTTCGTTGTCTTTAACCCAAAAGATTGACTTCGCGATCGCATTGCATTTCACCATGAATCTACGCTTGGTCCAATGTTTTTTCCCGAAAGAAGTGAACTCCGCTTCAGACTCGCTTAGGTTGAGACTGTCCCTGCGCCAATCAAAGAGATTCTCCAGATTCCAGAACATGACAAGTGTCTGACCTTCTCTTCCTGCCACCCTGGATCCAAAACTAAAACTATGAAAGACAGAAACATCGTAGGCTGGCCGGAAGAGAAGAAGCGCAGACAGTATGATGAGCATCCTTTTCATTCCGCCAGCAAATATGCAGAGCAAAAACGTAAATAACGAAAAGAAACAGAAAAACTTTTTTTATGACATGTTCTTTTTGAGATTTGAATGTTTTTTATCCATACCAACCTTGGCAATCATTTGGAAATAAGTTGGCAATCTTTTGCAAAGTGCAGCTTAATTAACTGTAAAATAACATATTGCCAAAGATTTGGTAAAAATTTATCTTCTTAAAAAGGATTACTAAAACAAATCAAAACAGATTCATTATTCGTATCTTTGTCATAAAATAAATTTTATTGATTTAAGAACTTAATAGGATATGTCTTTGAAATGCGGAATAGTCGGACTTCCGAACGTAGGCAAGTCAACTTTGTTCAACTGTGTAAGCTCAGGCAAGGCCCAGAGCGCGAACTTTCCTTTCTGTACAATCGAGCCTAATCTTGGCTCGACGAACGTTCCGGACAAGAGGCTGGAGGTGCTTGCGGACATGTGCAAGCCTAAGAGCGTTGTCCCGGCCACTGTTGACATCGTGGACATCGCCGGTCTCGTGAAGGGAGCCAGCAAGGGAGAAGGACTTGGAAACCAGTTTCTCGCCAACATCCGTGAGACCGATGCAATCCTTCACGTGCTCAGATGCTTCGATGACGGCAACGTTGTTCACGTGGATGGCAGCGTTGACCCTGTCAGGGACAAGGAGGTAGTTGACACGGAACTCCAGATCAAGGATCTTGAGACGGTTGAGTCACGTCTTGCAAAAAGCCAGAAACAGGCCACGACCGGAGGAGACAAGGACGCCAAGAAGCTTGTCGCCCTTCTGCTCCGCTACAAGGAAGCCCTTGAGCAGGGCAAATCGTGCAGGACCGTAGAGTTCATCAACGAGGAGGAGGCCGCTATGGCCAAGGATCTTTTCCTTCTGACCAACAAGCCGGTGATGTACGTCTGCAACGTGGACGACGCCTCGGCTGTCAACGGCAACAAGTATGTGGACGCCGTCCGTGAGGCTGTCAAGGAAGAGAACGCGGAGATTCTCGTGATCTCAGCCAAGACCGAATCCGAAATCGCCGAGATGGACTCCTATGAGGACCGTCAGATGTTCCTTGAGGAGATGGGGCTGAAAGAATCCGGTGTCGTAAGGCTGATTCAGGGAGCCTACCATCTGCTCGGACTCCAGACATTCTTCACGGCAGGATCCGATGAGTGCCGCGCCTGGACCATCCACAAGGGTGACAAGGCACCTAAAGCCGCCGGAGTCATCCACACGGACTTCGAGAAGGGATTCATCAGGGCAGAAGTCATCAAGTACGATGATTTCGTCACACTTGGCAGCGAAAGTGCGGTAAGAGCCGCCGGCAAGCTCGCCACCGAAGGCAAGGAATATGTCGTCCAGGACGGCGACATCATGCACTTCCTCTTCAACGTCTAAAAAAACGTGGCAGACAAGTCCATAAATATCAACAACATAAGCAAGTACCTTGTGTGTAAATCCGCACAAGGTACTTGCTTTATTAATTGACAGACAATCAGTTGTCCGCCACAAAATTCATAGTGATTGTAGCGGTGTAGATTTTACCCTCATCCGTACGGACTTCCACTGTTATCTGATGCTCACCTGAAACAACAGGTTTACTCTCAAAATGTAACCTGAACAACGGATACGGATTGTCATAACCGAGCAGAATCAAATCCTTCGCTGTCACATCTGACAGCATTTTGTCTATAGGATGACAAGTAAGTTTTTGACCTTCAGATATTCCCAAATAACCTGCAAGTTTTGCGAGAGTCTTTGAAACATTATCCTTTGAGTAGTTGTAGTAGTCTTTATAGCCGCTGGATATGAACTTATAAGGAGAAAACGCCACGAACCTACATAAGTCATTAAGGCTTTCACCTGCTGGATGCTTTTCGTCATAATCCTTGTCAGATGTGACTTTTATAGAGTCAAAATCCTCCGATAGAAATGTCTGAGCCGTAAAAACATAACCATTAATTACACTTATTTTCTGATTATATGAAAGATCGTTGTGCTTACGACACAAACTTTCATATTTATAGGCAAATTTAGAATCTTCTGCCAAGAAATCATATTCGTTGCTAAAACCTTGTGAAGGATTTACCTCAACACTCATCTTGTCAGAAGTTGTCTCTAATTTCAATCCTTGAATATCAATATACGTTGCTACATAAGAAGGACACTTCTTCATTTTCGCAAAATCACACCCTACCACACATAGTAAAGAAAGAACACCCGCAACTACCTTAATTAGTCTTGATTGGTTTATCATAAGTAATTGTGTTAAATGCATACCAATATTTTTCTTTTACTGGATTTACAAATATACAAAACGTTTTTTATTATACAAATAAAAGCGAATCATATCAATTATTATCATCATATTCGCAACAGTGACCTTCCCTAAGAATGGTGACACTTTAGAGGTTGTTTACCTGATATACTTTACAGCATCTCTGAACTGGTTTACATCCGTCCTTCGATTCAACTGTTTCTCTTTACAGATTCACTGATTCAGTTTACAGTGCCACCTTTTGCGAGGACTTTCCTCTCAGGAAACTTACGTTGTAATCATTCAAATGTCTAACATTAAGAATATCACAATGCTTAATAAAGGCTTATTTCGTTAGTTTATAATTGAAGCACAGAGCGGTTAGTGAACTTGTCCAACTAACATCGCTTCGACAGGCTCTCTGCCTGCAATCGCAATCAGAAAGCGTGGCACGCAAATCTATGAATATCAACAATCTAAGCAAGTTCGTGGTGCTGAATCCCGCACCACGAACTTGCTTTATTCATTGGTCTTCAATTAGTTATCCGCCAAGGGCCCGTTGCGACGACAACAACGACAGGCAGGTGTAAAAAAACGGCAGGCTCAACAACTGGCAATTCTACTACAGATAGACTTTGTTACAGACAATCTCTGTGACAGGTAGAACAGCTATAACCGATACACTGCGACAGATGGAGCCGATTGCGGACTTCTACTCGACAGTGTTAAGGATGGAATCCCAGTCAGAGATGCCGAGGGTGGTCTTGTACTGATCAAAGACGGAATCCTCTTCGGCCGTGCCGGCGGCCTTCCAGACGTACCAGACAGGCTTAGGGGTAAGATTTGAGACACTACCTTCAGCGAAAGTGCGAAGACCTATCCTGAGGCCTCCTTCGGCTTTGTTGTCCGCCCAGTTGTGCCACTGGATGGCATCTATGCCGTCCAGTTTGGAGACCTTTTTCCAAGCCCAGGCTCCACCGGCGGCCTGAAGGGCGAGGTCGCTCTCGGAATAGGACGGTGAGTTCGTACCCTGCTCGGAAAGGAACAGGACGCGCTTCGTCTTGCCCTTGTAAAAATTCTCCTTCTGCCTTATCCAAGCGTCGATCACCTCCAGGTTCTTGAAAGTCACGTACTTGGAGTTCAATGAATAGGTCGCCTGCGTGTCATCGATCCAGAACGACGGCTTTGTCAGATTCTGGGGATAAGGATGATAGGCCACACCCCAACGGAAATCGCCCTCGGCGGAAGAATATTCAACCGTCTTCTCCAGCATCATCTTAGGAGCGAAGCTGCCGTCCGCCTTGGCCCAGCAATGGGTGTAGGAGCCAAGCACGGAAGCGTTCTGATCGTACTGGCGGACAATGTTGTAGCAGATTCTCATCGACTTGATGTACCTGTCGATATAGCGCTGCATCGGCTGATCACCCATGTTCGTCCACTCATTGGCGAAATCCACCTCGTTGTGCATGATCCAATGCGAGATCCTGTTGCCCGGTGTGCAGTGAGTCGAGGCCATGTGCTCAAGGGCGGCGGCGTAGAGATTGAACGCCTTTGCAGTTGTCAGGTTCGGCATGGTGTAGTTGCCCCCCTTATTCTCAGGATCCTTGAATATGGAGTTCGTCTGGCAGAGGATGATGGCGGACACCACGAGATCCATTTCTCCGGCCCGGCGGGTAACGCGGTCAACATAGTCCTTGAAGGCACCCAAAGAATAGTTCTGGCCGCCATAGGAGTAATCGGAGCCTTCTCCCTTGATGTAGTCATTGAGGACAACATTCATCGTGATGCTGCCCACGTTCATCTCCTTGCAGTCACTGAAATAAAGGTCTATGTCTCCAGCCCCGAAACCTTTCTTGTTCCTCAGCGGAACAGCCTCTGGTGATTTTTTAGGAACGACATCATCGGCGTAACGGGCATGAGAGTCCAAGGTCTGCCTGTCACCGTCCACCTTCACGACGGCCCATTTGGAGAACACCTTGTCATATCTTATTCCCTCGCGATTCGGAACAATCCTGTCCACGGTGACAGTGAAACCACCGCCTGACAAGTCCTGAGTGTAGGGATATTTCTCCAGTTCCGTCACATCCTGCCAAGGGGTTATCTCCGCAAGCAAATATGTGCCGGAACCGCCGCAGTTCCCCTTGATGATAACCTTATCAGACGTGACCTGCACGTTCGTCACCTTTGAAGGATAGTCTTTGGCAAGATAATCCTTGATGTTGGCCGCCATCTGGTATTTGTCTCCTTTCGGCCTGACCACGACGTTCGGTTTTACGGTGTCCTTGCCACAAGAGCAGGCAGCCGACAGCAACACGGCCGATGCAAAAAGTATTCGGATTGTGGAGTATTTCATATTTTTAACGCTTACTTATTCCAAACAAACCTATAGTTGAACCGGCGGTTCGGAGCGGTGTCGCCCTTCAGACAAAGCGAGATCGGATCGACCAATTCTCCGGTGTTGTCCGCCCATTTGAAGTCAAAGGTAATTGATTTTCCGGAAACACCAAGCAGTGACTTCGGCACGGCCAGTTCCAGTTTGTTGCCTTCCACAGCGAAGCGGTACTCCCCCGCCTTGACCCATTTCCCGTCAACAAACCTAAGGACACTCCCCTTGCCGTCAGATGCTATATCCTTGTTAATCAATATGTCATAACCATACCAACCAGTCGAGGAATCACCATCTGAATCAATCAGCAGCAGCATCCAATCCGGATCGGAATATGGAGTCAAGGCATCTGCGGTCTCGGCATAAAAGAATATGTCCGACTTGCCGACCGCCACCTTGGAGGCCACAATGTCGTTCCTTCCCGTCGAATCCTTGTAATGAAGCCCGCCGTAACCCTTCGCGTCACGATGGAACACGTCGCCACGGGTGTCGCGATAGACCACCTCGACCTGCTCCCAATCCTTGAATATTCCGTCAACCGACATTTTATGAATATGCCTGTTCACCGGAACCGGACGGACTCCCTTGTAGCGGCGGATGTTCTGGGCCATCTGCATGTAGTAGTTGTCGGTGTAGCCACCTTTCATCGGCTGTATGGTCCTGTTGAACTCGGCGTTGTACTGGTCCACGAACATGAACGGATTCTTGCGGCCAAGCCACATCACGTCTCCGTTGTACTTTCCGGCCGTCCACTCGTTCCAGTCATTCAGGTAAAGGAACTGCGGATTCGCGGCCAGAGCGTCATCCCAGCGCTCCTGGAAATATATTCCATAGCCTTCCGGATCGGAAACCTTACGGCCGAGCCACGGAACGTAGGCAGAATCCGGAAGATCATATTCATTGAGCTTAGGCTCGCCGTCGCGCTTCGACCAGGATTTTCCTACTCCCATCGGGACATCAGTCATGGTGACAGGATGCTGGGCAGGGGTGACGGCTACTTCCTCGATCTTACCGTCATGCTTTGAAGCCAGCTGCTCCGGAGTCATCGACTTGATCCGTGAGTCGGCCATGCTGTAGCCGAAACTCCAGTTGTCCTCCGTGCCGATGAAACGCTTGCCGGCCCACTCGTAGTAGCCCCACCACATGTTCCTCAACGTGAAGAAGTTCTTGACATCATCGGAATAGTCATGCTTGCCGTCCTTGTAGGCGGAGTGGCCTCCGTTGGCGTCATGGACAGGATCTGCGTTGTAGAGAAGGAGCGGCTTCCCGTCCCAGTAGAACCACAGGTCAGGGTACTTGTTCTCCTTGTAGATCCTTTCGTAAAGTTGCTGGACGACCGTGATGACCTCTCCGTTGAACGCCCAGAAACAGAACTGAGGGGTGTTGTTGCCCTCCTCCCGCATCTTCTCCATCGTGGAGAAAAGCACCTCCCATTCGTCCCAGTAACGCACGGCGTTCGTGACATCCAGCACAAGCACGTCCACTCCAGCATCGGAGAGCATCGACATATCCTTCCGGATAACCCATTCGTCCTGGCTCAGGAAATAGCCCATCTCCGGCTCGCCCCAGTGATAGGAGCCGTACTTCCAATTCGGATTGTCGGCCTGGAGACGGGCGTTCGGATCGGCGTTAAGAACCTTCGTGACATCAGCCCCGTAAGGTCCCGGTAACGTGGCAAGGTTCTGTGTGTGCCACGTTATGTAGAATATTCCCACAACACGGCGCTGGTCGGTCTTCACAGGGCCTACGGCATCGATTCCAGGCATTGTCCTGCCCAGAGCGTCAGTCGCGACCCAAGTGTCCTGATACATGTCCAAGGTCTGGCTTTGGACAGTTATGTCCTGTGCCGAAACAGCGCAGGACATAACCACGAAAGCTATTATAGATGAAATTGTCTTTTTTGTCATCTGTAAATATTAAAGTGTCAATGAACTTGGTTTATTCGCCTTCCTCAGCGGCACGCCAGTGCATAAGACGGATCACCACTGTCTCTCCGGCTCCGTCACCGATGTCAAAACGGACTACGGCTCCAGGGTCTCCACCCCACCAACCTTTGTTCCAGGCATCGACCATATTCATCTTGAATGTCTTCCATTCATCGGTCTTCTTGAGCGTGAAGAATGTCTCCACGCCGCCGGCAGGGCCTCCGACACCCCAACCGCCTTTGCACCAGAAGAACTCGCAGGCAAGGTCAGCAGTGGACTTGTAGTGGAACACAAGAACTGTTCCAGGAGCCTGTTTCTTGAGAGGCTGCATAGCCACCCAAGAGTCTCCTCCGGTCGTCGCGAACGTGAACTCTGACGGGTTCTCCGGATTGCTTGCCGTAATCTTAAGATTGTTGATGATTCCAGTGTTAGGAGTCATATATTCAATCTCCGGATAGTAGGTGGCGTCATCATCCGGATCCGGCTGGAGCTCAAGCTCGGACTCCTTGGCGTAATGGGTCGCTGCGTCCGCATAGTAGGCGCAGAACTCGGTTATGCTGACACGCTGCACGCCTGGGAAGGCGATAAGAATATATCTGGTATCTATCGGATTCTCCAATTTGTAAGCATGGTTATAGATGTGCTCAGGATTATATTCAAAATTGCCAAGATTTTTAGCTTGTGACAAGTCTGCCACAGGCTCTTTTGAGTGGAAAACCATAAGAGCCGTAGGCTGGCTTTCACGATCCTTTGAATTACCTACCAGCTCAAACCAGTTGATCCGATGAACCCCACCAAGGTCAATGGCGACCCACACAATGTCATTATTCGATCCTGACCAAGCGGTTGAGACATTGTTATCCAAAAGATTTGCGGGAACATTGTCACCATCCACCCCAGAGGCTCCGATCGCCGTCATTCTGGACTGAGGGATCTCTCCCCTTTCCGGGGTCACCTCGACAACCTTTGGCTCCGAAGTGTTCTTGCCGCTCTCGTCAGTGGCCGTGATCGTCACATTTGTCTTGTCCACAAACGGGAAGATCTCCACGCTGCCGCCCTCGTTGCTTGTTCTGGTCACAGTCTTGGTCTCTCCCGCGAGATTCTTGTAGGAAATGCTCATGGTGACAGGGACATCATACTCATTTGCCCAGCTGATGACAGCTCCCTCTACGGTCGGCTTGGCCTCCACCGTACCGGTGATGTACTTGAAGGCCTTTGAGGCATCCTCCGGAGTGCAGGAAACGGTCTTGGACTCACCGTAACGTCCGTCAGATGTGTATGGTGTGACTGTGAACTCGTAGGTGTCAGTGTCTGAAAATCCACCGATCCTGACCATGGACGCTGGTGTGTTCACGTCCGGATAAACACTATAGACACTCACTTTCTGGCTCACGGTCTCCCCCTCCGAATTAGTGTAGGTGACCATCGAATAATAATAGTCCGCGTCAGATGGATTGCCCCACATCAGGACCACCGCACCGATTCTTGGCTCTGCCTCCAAGAAAGACAACGAAAGATCGCCATCCTTTGTCATTCCTGAATCCTCCTTGCAGGAAAGGAAGATGGCCGAGCAGGCGATCAATATCAAGTAGATGATTTTCTTCATATTCATCAAATTTTATCAATTCAAGTTTAAACACCCCACTACCAACCAGGGTTCTGCCAATCGGTCTTGGTAAGCTCAAGAACTTTTGAGACTTCCGTGAGGTCGATCGGGTAGAGAAGGAATTTGTCCGTCGTGGTCGAACGCCGGCCCAGAACGAAGCGTTCGTAAGTCTTGCCGGCTCCTGTGCCGGACACTTTCATTCCGGTCACGGTTGATGTGGTTGAAAGAGATTTCCAACGACGCAGACTGAAATAATAGTCCGCCTCAAGGGCAAACTCTACCCTGCGGTCGTTACGGTACCTCTTCTCGAAATCAGCGACTGTAAGTCCGCTTGGAATCTCAGGCATTCCGACCCTCGCGCGGACGGCGTTGACGGCTCCGCGGGCGGACATGTTCAGACCTGAGACGCTGACAACCTGATCCGGTCCGGCAGCCTGATAGGCCACCTCGGCGAAGTTGTAGTAAAGCTCAGCGAGGCGCACAACGCGCATATAACCATCCGAATTGGAGTTTCTGTTGGATGCGTCGTGGGCATATTTGCGCATATAGTAGCCTGTGTGGGTGTACCTGATGCTGGTTGCGTTCAGTCCGCAGTTGGCTCCGGCGATTGTGGAGATCTCATCCTCTCCCCTTACGCTGCCGTTGTAGAACACGGTCGCATAGAAGCGAGGATCCCTATCTTCGTAAGGTTTGGTCTCATCGTAGCCGGATTCGGTGTTTATGATAGGCTGAAGGTGCTGATCATCGCTGTAACCGGTTATCGCTGGCTTTCCGTTGGCCATCTCGTAGGCATCGACAAGTTCCTGGGTCGGGCAAGTGCCGGCCGTGGCGCTTCCGCTCACGATCGGAACTCCGCAGCTTGACCAGACAGCTGTACGTGTGCCACCATAGATGGTTTCCTTGTCCTGTGCCCTCATATCCTCGGGATTGTAAAGGAAATATGAAGCGTAAGCGTTGTACCCTGCGCTCGCCGTGGTCCAAAGGCTGTAGTCATTGGACAGAACCTTGGCGAGGGCGTCAGCAGCGATTTCAAGAGCCTGATCAGCAGTGTAACCGCCGTCACCCATCAAAGGACTGATGACGTAGGTAGCAGTCTCGCTCCTGATAGCCTGTGCAAGTGCTTTTGTCGCCATTCCCCACTGCTGTGTACGATAGACGTATGAATATGCCTCCGAATCCTCCGTGGCTATCGCGGCGTCGCAGTCAGCCAGAATCTGTCCGGCGATCTCTGAGACAGTCGCTTTCTTGTCTGAAGAATAGTCGTGATTGGTGCCAAGATCCGAAGTGATCAAAGGTAGCTGACCATATCTCTTCATAAGCTGGAGATAATACCATGCCCTGAGGGTCAGAGCCTGGGCCTTCCACCCTGCCCTTTCCCAGTCCAGCATCTCAGCCGTGGCTCCATCTATGTTGGCGATGAACACATTGCACTTGCGCACGCCCTCGAAGTAGTTGCCCCAAGGATTGCCGTCCCAGTTGTGGTCGGCGAAATTGCTGGAGGTGATGTCAGAATTATACCAGATGTCGTAGGAACTACCGGCCGTGATGTCCTGACTGTTCTGCGCGTCGTCCGTAAAGGAACCGACATTGACAGACGGATTCTTGATATAATTGTAGCAGGCGTTGAGATAGCCTTTGGTTCTGTTTCTGTCCTTGAAAACCTCAGACATATCAATGGTTCCGTTGGAACGGAGATCCAAAGCGTCCTGGCAGGCAGACAAGGCCGCCACGGCCGCCATCGCGAGAATAAGTATGCGGAATTTTTTCATAATATTCAGATTTACTTTATGAACCATTTCCATTAGAATGTGAGGTTGATTCCAAGTCTGTACATCCTATAGACCGGGAACGCCGAGCAAGTACCTTCAACCGGAGTGTCGTTTGTCTTCATACCATCGATGGTGAAGAGGTTCTGACCACTAAGATAGACCTTGAAAGCGCTGGCGTTAAGGAAGTCGCAGACTTTCTTAGGCATCTTATAGGAGATTTCTGCCGTCTTCAGGCGCAGGAACGAGGCATCCTTGAGAAGATAGTCGTTCGTCTGAAGATTGGTCGTGGCTGTCGTGGAAAGGGCAGGGAAACCTATTTCCTCATCGTTGAGCCACTTCTCGGCGGTCCATGCTGACTTATGACTTTCGGTGAACACTCCGTCGTAGGCAGACTGGAAAGTAAACAGTTCACTGTAGTTTCTCTTATAGCCTCCAAGTCCCTGGAACAGAAGGTTCACCTCGAAGTTCTTGATGTTGAAGCCGACATTGAACGCGAAGTTGTACTTAGGAAGCGAACCATTGCCAAGAGGAGCCATGTCCTTCTCATCGATGACACCGTCACCGTTCAGATCCTTGTACTTGATGTCACCAAGCCGAGGAGTGCCGAATGAATATTTCGGACCGGCCTCGATCTCATCCTGGAAGTTGTACAGACCGTTGCCGTTGCTGTAGTCTGTCAGATAGCCCCAGGACTGTCCGACAGGATAGCCTTCGGTACGGTAACGGTAAGCGTAAGTGTCGTTGTAGGCGGTCTCACCGACGTAAATTACCTTGTTCTTACTGTAGTCCAGATGACCGGCAAGGAACAGTCCGAAATCAGAGTTGAAACGCTTTCTGTAGCTCACAGAGAGTTCCCATCCCTTGTTCTCGAACTCACCCATATTCGTGATAGGATATGCCCCGAGAGGAATTCCTTGATAGAGAGGCACCTTGGATGTCGATTTGATGACACCATTGTTCAGTTTCTCCTTGAACACATCGAAGGAGACCTGGAACTGGTTGGCGATTCCGAGATCGATACCAACATTTGTCTTGTAAATCTTCTCCGGCTCAAGGTTAGGGTTGCCATAGACAGACTCATTGGTATAATATTCAAGATAAGGAATCTTTCCTCCGGCGGTACTGTTCACCTGATCCTTGTACGCATATCTGTCGAATCCGGTGGCATCGTTGCCTGTGACGGCATAAGAGCCGCGAACCTTGAGCAAAGACAGCCAAGGAACATTCTCCTTCACAAAACCCTCGTTGGAGGCAATCCATGCGGCGGAGACACCTGGTGTCCAGACAAAGCGGGTCTTTCTCGGGAAATAGTCGGATCCTGAATATCCTGTCGAAAGTTTGACGGCGTACCTCTTGTCAAAGTCGTATGCCACTTCCGCTCCTGAATATACCCGCCTGAAATCGTAGGTCGCGCCGCCGGCGAGATTGTCGAACACCTGATAGGTCATGTAGGCATTGGCGTTCAGGTGATGTCTGCCGAAATCCCTCTGCCAGCCGGCTTCTCCCTTATAAGAGAAATAGCCGTACAATGCGGTTCCTTTGGAGTAAGTCAGATTCGTGTTGATCGTGGTTCCGTAATGAGTGAACCGGAGGTCGCTCCAATCATCCTCGCGGATGTATCTGGCGTAGTCCTGAGTGTTGGAAGTGATTGAGTTGATGTAAGAAAGATAACCGACGCTGCCTCCTGCCCAAAGCCCGGGAGTAAGGAACGAAAGGTCAAACTTAAGCCCGGCCTGACCGTAGATGTTGGTGTTCATCTCGTTGTTGTAGCCGGTGCGGTTCAGGAAGCCGTAAGGAGAGAAATTGATGTTCGGAGTCGTCACTACCTCTCCACCCGCCTCAATCACATTGCCGTCATTATCATAGACCGCGGGAGTCACAGGACCATAGATGAATGAAGGCATTCCGGTGATGATGGAGTAAAGGGTTCCGTTGCAGTCAACAGCGCCACCCGGTGTGTGAGCCCTTACGATGGAACCGGCCAGATTCGCCCAAAGACTGATGTAGTTGTTGATCTTCACATCCACATTGGAGCGGAAGTTGATCCTGTACTTCTCATTGTCAGCCTTGTAAGCCGTCTGATCAGCGTTCCAGAAACTTCCTTGGCGCAGCACGTTGAAATTGGAATAGAACCTCACGTTCTCGTTGCCTCCAGTGGCGTCCAAAGCTATTCTCTGCTGATTGGAGAAATCACGGACAAGCATGTCGTACCAGTTCGTGTTCGGATAAAGGTCGCTGCCACCATCCTTGAAGCCTTCGACGGCCTCTTTTGAGAATATGTGATACTCTCCGAGCCCGTCATTCACCGCGGCCTGATTGCGAAGGTTGGCGAATGTGTAGGAGTCGAAGCTATGGATTCTGGTTGTAGGGACCTGCACTGTCTCAGAGATGTTCACTCCAACTTTCAACTTGCCCGGAGTGCCACGCTTTGTATTGATGACAATCAAGCCGTCGGCACCCTTCACACCGTAGATGGCCTGTGAGGCTCCATCTTTCAGGATGGACACAGACTCAATCTCCTCAGGGGAAATCCTGTAGAGAATGTCGTGTGCGAACGAGTCGTAGAGAATTCCGTCAATGACCACACTGGCGATTCCACCATGGAAAGTGGAGTAGCCGCGCACGTACATATTCAGAGACTCATAAGCCGGCTCAAATGTGGTCTCCATCGTGGTGAGCCCGGAGAACATTCCGGAGAACGTCCCCTGAAGACGCGTCATCAGCGACCTTCCAAGTTTCTCGCCATGGGCTGTCGAGACAGCATCGGAAAGGACTTCCCTACTCTGTTTGGAAAGACCTATGTTGACATTCTCGGCAAGATTATGGGCGTCATCCTCAAGGGTTACCTCCATCTGTGAGGAAGCCTTTACGGATGTCGGTTTGAAGCCAAGAAGCGAAAACTCCAGTTCTCCCGATTTGTTGACCTTGGCCGTGTACTGTCCGTTCTTGTCGGTGATGTACAAGTCCTTGTGGTTGGACGAGACAATCACCCCGGGCAACGGGTTACCGTAGATGTCCCTTACGGTACCGGCGACAGAGATGTCCTGCGCCTTGACCTGCTGGATGGATGCCCCAAGCAGGAGAAGCGCCGCTGCCGCAAATATATTCTTATTCATCATATTCGATGCAAATTAAGTATTCTGTGATATTCAACCATTACCAACCTGGATTCTGCCAGTCCTCACCCGTGATGGCTCTCATGTTGTTGACCTCGGTAAGAGGAATTGGCATCTTGAGCCATTTGTTGGTGTAGCACTGACGCTCCTTTAGGATTGTACGCTCGTAAATGTATCCGTGAGAGCCATCTGCCTTAAAATAATGGGTTATGTGTGCTCCTGTTATCCAACGGTCTGTAGCCGAGAGATCCTCATCCGGCTTATGCCATCTGCGGACATCGAAATAACGGTTGCCTTCGAGTGCTAATTCAACACGTCGCTCGTTATGGATGCGCTGACGAAGAACATCCCCTGAAAGACCTGATGAAAGTCCAGGCATTCCGGCACGGGTACGCACTTTATTCACATAAGTGATGGCTTCCGCCTCGTGTCCTGATTCCATGGCGGCCTCGGCGAAATTCAGGTAAATCTCTGCCAGACGGTAATCCTTATGACGTGGACCTGGAAGTCCTATCATATTTGTTCCGCTGTTAGGATGCAGGAATTTTCTTTGGAAATAACCGGTTCTTGTTGGTGTACGACCGAGAAGAGAACGTCCCATCAAAGGCTCCGGAGTGTTAATGACTGTGCCGTCAGAGTTCTTATATGCATCCCAAGTTGTAATGGTCCTTGTCATCAAACCTTGGCCTTGTCCCAAATTCTCAAAAGAAATAGACCCTGCATCCGTTCCCCAACCACAATATCTTTTAGATCCATTGTAGTAAATTGTCGCATAGAATCTTGGATCCCTGTTCGCATAAGGATCCTCTTTGCTGTAAAGAGTGTTGGAAGCATTGTAATTAGGCTTGAGATGCTGCTCGTCAAGGTAAGGTTTTGACAAATCCAAAACCGGTTCTCCATTGATTGTCTCAAACGCATCCACAAGTTCCTGAGAAGGACAAGTTCCTGTCTTATAGTTAAGGATAGCCCCAGGAGCATCAACGTTGCACAAATTAGAATTAGCTCCTTCCCTCAATTGATAGATTGTCTCCTTGTCTGCAGGATCAGCGGCATAAGCCCCGGAATTGCAGAAATATTCATTCAAATACTGTGACTCTTTGTTCGGAAGATATGCCTTCTCGTCTCCCCAGACAGCAGTTTGGTTGAGTTTATCATAAAGGGCATAACCATTACTCTCAAGAGCCTGTACCGCCGCTTTGTTCACTGAATATGCTTCCTCCCAATAGTTGTTGCCCTCATTGTACAAAGGACTGGCCGCAAAAAGCGTCATCCTTGACTTTATGGCCCAAGCCACAGCCTTCGTCATACGCATAGCCTCGCTGTCAGTGGTGATTCTCCAAGGAAGATCATCACAAGCAAGGGCGGCGTCACAATCTTCGATGACGAACTCGACAACATCGTGGAAGGATGATCTTTCAACCTTTGCGAAATCAGCATCAAGGGTATAAGGCTCCCTGATGATAGGAAGTGAGCATCCGAACCACATCAGAAGTTCTGAATAGTAATATGCCCTTAATACGTGCGCCTCAGCCGTCCAACGGGCACGGTCACTTTCAGACGTGACATTAGCTGTAGGAATATGTTGAAGGAACACTGCGCAGTTGCGGATCCTCTGGAAAGATCTTGTCCATGAAACACTTTCATTGCCGGAGTCTCCAGCATTATAATTCGCCGGGAAATCAGACGCACTGGCATTGCCGTCATAGTATCTGCGTGAAGCTGCCCAGTTCACATCCAGATCATCAGCATCCCATGCGTCATCGCACCAGTTGACAGGTCCTCGGCTCCAGAAGAAGTAAAGGCACCCCTTTGCGTTGATGCTTGAGTAGCAGGTGTTCAAATAGTTCATTGTCATGTCGTTGTCACGAAAAACTTCCTCAATGGAAATCTTTCCGGACGGTGCTTCATCCAACACACTTGAACAGGATGAAAGAACAGTCAAAAGACAAACCGCTGAAATGTATATTATTCTTTTCATATTCTTCCGTCATTCTTTTAGAAGTTAATGTTAAGTCCAAGAGTGACATTCTTGGTGATAGGATAGCCATAAGAATTGTTCTGTTCAGGATCAATATGAGTTATCCTCAGATTATCCCAAACAAACAGGTTCTGTCCGCTGACATATACCCTTAATGCCTTCACTCCTACTTTTGAAAGAAATCTTTCAGGAAGAGTGTAGCCAAGTTCTATGTTCTTAAGCCTCAAGAACGAACGATTCTGAATAAAGAAATCATTTTCCGTATGGCTGACAGTCTGGGATGTTGAAATGGCCGGATAAGTGATTTTTTCACCATTCTTGTAACGTTCCTCCGTCCATCCGTTTCTTGTCCAATCAAAGTAAGTACCCTGCTTGGTCCATTCAACTACTCCCTGTCCACTGTAGTATTTTGAATACCTTCCCAATCCGGAAAAAAGTACATTGAAATCAATTCCCTTGAAGTTGAGTCCGAGTGAAATACCATAGTTGAGTCCAGGAACAGTGGTGGAATATCCAATCGGTGAAAGATCCTTTTGATCTATGACACCATCACCGTTAACATCTTTATAAACAAAATCACCTACCCTTGGTTTTCCACCAAATTCATACGGATAATAATTGTCTATCTCATCCTGAGATGTGAAATACCCGTTGCCAGGGGAATCCCAATCAATAAGATATCCGAATTCCTGTCCTAAACGGAACCCCTCTTCGTGATATTGATAGGCATATTCCTCGGAACGCATCGGCTCATCAAGTTCTATAGCCGTGTTGTCATTAAATCCAAAGTTGACTCTTGATGAGATGGAAAAGTCTCTGTTAAAGGTGTGGGAATAGCTGACTTCAACATCAACACCATGATTATCAACCTTTCCCATATTAACCCTTGGAATATAATCCGAACTTACACCTTGAAATGAAGGAACCGTCCTGCGCTTGAGAAGAATCTGGTCACGTTTTTCAGTAAAATAATCGACATTGATTCTAAAGTCTTTGAAAAGACCTATCTCGACACCAAGATTCATTTTTTTCGACAATTCCCAAGTTATGCTCTTGTTTCCGATAAGTCCTTCCTTAACAATCTTGCCTCCCAGACCTTGAACAAAACCATTTCCTGATTGAATCTTATTGTCATCCTGATACAGGAAGCGCAAACCTCCCATAGAATCATTTCCGACAAGACCGTATGATGCACGGAACTTCAGCCAAGTAAGATACTTGTTTCCTTTGAGGAAAGATTCATTGCTGGCGATCCAACCTATGGAACCTGACGGGAACAAGCCAAACCTCTTGGATGGAGCGAACTGCTCAGAGCCATTGTAACCAAGATTGCCTTCCACAAGATACCTGTCATCAAATGAATATGTAGCTCTGGCGGCGGTACCAAGCACATTGTAAGGAATATCGGCTGAAGTGCCTTCCCAAAACCTTCTATATGCAGTTGCCATTGCGGTTACATTATGCTTTCCGAAAGTTCTGGCATAATTGATTGAACCTTGCACATAAATCTGGTAGTTGGAAAATCTGGAAGAAGTCATAGTCAACGGTTCAATCTTATCATCATTGGATGATGAATAACTCAAAGTCTCACTATCGTAGTCAACTCTGACATTATACACCCGCTCTTTCTTTCGACCCTCCAGAACTCCGATGTTGTAAGTGTCGTAAGCAGCCATACCATTAACACTCAATCCCTTGGTAACCAACTCACCAAGATCCCAATTAACTGAGAATTGGGTATTCAGATTCTTTCTTTTGTTTGTGTGAAAACCTCTTCGGTTAATGATTTCATACGCAGAACGGTCAAGATAATTATAACCAACAACTCCATCACTCACACCTCCGAAACGAGGATCTGTCACAGGTCCCGGAGAAATCGGAAGTATCGTTTGTGATTGATAGATAATGTCGGTTATCATCCAGGACTGATCTCCTCTATACAAGTCTCCCACCGCAGGCATATTCACATTTTCCGCGTACGAGGCGATGTTCAACGAAGCCGTCAGGTTCTTTGTGATGTGGAAATCAAGGTTTGAACGAAGGCTAAGCCTGTTCATATAACACTGAGGATCATAGCCGAGATAATCCGGACTCTCAGTGTTCAGGTTACCGCCCTGATGAATGTAACCGACATTCACGAAGTAATTGACAAAGTCTGTTCCTCCGGAGATGTTGGCGTTGGCACGCGTCTGCGGAGTGTTGCTTTTAAGATACATCCGATAGTAATCGTTGTCGCAATATACCGCTTTTCTGATTGCCACTTGGTTATCATAGTCTGGTGAGGACGGATCAAGACCAAGAAGCGGATTTCTGAATTTCGCTATAGTCTCTTCGGAAAATTCAGGAGCCTGACGGTCATTCATCAACGCCTCGTTCCTAAGCTCGCAATATTCCCAGGAATGAAGCCTTGAAGGTTCTTTTGTGAATGATGTCCAGCTCTGGTCAACCGAAATGTTCAACTGTGCCTTTCCCTTCTGTCCCTTGCGGGTCTGGATAAGAATCACACCATTCGCTCCCTGCACTCCGTAAAGGGCAGTCGCCGACGCGTCCTTGAGGACGGATATGCTCTCCACCTCGTTCATGTCGATAGTGCGGATGTTGTCACGCTCCACACCGTCCACAAGGATCAGAGGACTCTTTCCATTGGTTGTCGCAGCTCCTCGAAGGTACATTGTGGCGCCATCGACACCCGGCTGGCCGCCTCCACTCTGCATGGATGTAAGACCTGTGACACGTCCTGCAAGAGCGTTGTCCAGACGTGTGGACGTGGTCTTGCGGAGATCAGCTGAAGCGACCGTAGAGATCGCACCGGTCACGGAAAGCTTCTTCTGTTGACCGAACGCCACCACAACCGTCTCTTCAAGCATCTCGGAGTCAGGGACAAGACTCACGACATAATTTGATTTACCCTCAGGAAGAACCTGATTGGTGTAACCAATACAAGACACGATGACAGTGGCTCCGGACGGGACTCCCCCAAGTGTGAATGTACCATCGGGACCGGTCATCGTACCATTGGTCGTACCATCAACGATGATGGTCACGCCAGGCATCGGCTGATTGTTCTCGTCAAGCACCTTACCGGTGATTGTCTTGCCTGATTGCTGGGCCAAGACGGTACCTGTCCCGACAACCATAAGCAAGAGAACAGCCACTATCGCTGCCTTTACCCTTGAAAGGCAGGATGCAACTTTTTGGTTTCTATCGTGCATATTAATTAATGTTGTTAAACTACAAGTTATATTTTAAGTACGTTACAGTGTTATCGTTATCAAAAATCTGACAGTACTTTCCCTTTAACGTTTTTAAAGATAGTAACAACTATGGCAAACTTGTGTTTTCCTTGACAATATTTGCAGTAAAAACGACAATTATAAAAGTCGTCATGCAAAAATAAACGGGGAATAACCCAATCGGATTATTCCCCGCCATGAAAAGTTTATACTATCTACTAATAGAAACGTGCCCTGTGATCCTTGACATCAGATTCCAACATCATCACCGGAAGAATCATCTGAGTGCTGTAGTTGTTGATCTGAGCGGCGGCGTTCTTTGCGTCATCCTCAGTGTAGAAGGCTCCGGTGTCGCGGGAATTAACCTTGAATATATACGTACCGATGGTACCAGCGACAGGTCCGCAGATTGTGCCTTCAGGAGCCACGGAAGCGGCACCTACGAACTTAGGGTCAAGTCCTTGACCAGCCATCGTGGCGAACCTTACATCTACACCTGTGCTGACGGATGAGTGAAGTGTGTCAGCGATAGCCTGAAGGTCATTGATTCCCTGAATCTTCTGGGCGAGGTCAGCGGCGGCCTTCTCGGCGGCCTTCTCGGCATAGAGACGCTGGCGAACCACTTCCTTGACCTCATCGAGTTTGGCGATGCCTTCCTTATGGATTCCGGTCACGGTGGCTATGAACAGATAGTTGTTGTTGACTGTGATGATCTCGGAAACCTTTCCGACCTTGTTGTCAAACACCCATCTTGTGACCTCCTTGGCCTGTGAAATCGAACCGTAAGTGGAGGTTGCCTCGTTGACCATCAAAGGATGTGAGTATAGTCCCATTGAATCAACAGCAGCCTTGTAGTTGTTGTACTTGCCAGCAGCGATCTTTGAGAAATTGCTGGCCTGGGCGTAGTAGCTGTTGAATGTCTCACCACTGGCGAGAGCGGCCTTCTCAAGGATAGCCACCTGCTTCTTGGCGACCGGAGCGGTCTTTTTGGTAACCTCTACGATATGAGTGCCATACTGGGTCTTCACAATATAAGGCTTGCCTGTCTGGGCTGTGAGGACAGATTCAAAACCAGGAATCATGTAAGTCTGGGTCATCCAGCCGATATTGCCCTGCTCACCGTCAGCGGCGCTTCTGCCGTCTGCTGAGAACGCGGCGGCAAGATTGGAGAAGCTCTCTCCCTTTGAAAGCAGGTTAAGAAGGCTGTCAGCCTTGTTCTCCATACCATTCTGAAGGAGGATATGCCTTACATAGGCTGAATCAGGAATCTGGGCTGTAGCCATAATCCTCGCGGCATAGAACACATTATTGTCGGAGACAACAGGAGAAGTACCGGCGGCATTGTTGTCAACAAACTCGCAGATGTCCTTGTTGACGGTTGAAAGCTCACCAGCCTTGAACCAGTACTCACTGTAGTTTCTCTCTGAGTTTCTGGCCAGGAACGACTTCATGTTTTCAGTGGTGGCGAACTCGTCATACACCTTACCCATAGCGTCATTTGTGGCGTTGATGTCAGTCTCTGAAGGCTTCACCTCAAAGACAACATATTCCATATCCCTTGAGGCGTTCTGTCTGAACATCTTTTTGTGGGACTCGTAGTATTTTCTGACCTCCTCATCGCTTACCTTGACTGTTGAGTCAACGCCGTAGTTAGGAACCATCACGAAATCCACATTGGTAGTGTTGTTGTTCTCGGCGATGGCTCTTTTGAGCATCAAAGGATTCTGGAAGTTGCTCTGGGTGAACAAAGAACCATACTTGGCATAGAATTGCTGGGTATAGACTGTGTTCTGAAGGTAGTTCCAATACTCACTGATCCTTCCTGTCTGATCCTGTGAGACACTATTGATGAGATTCTGCAAAGCATCTTTCGAGAAGTTGCCGTCCTCATCCATGAAAGCCGGATTCTGGGAAATGACCGGAGAGATCATGTCTCCTGCAAGAAGTTCCTTCATTTCTTCCTCACCTACCCTGATGCCCGCGGCCTTTGCGTTCTTTATGAAAAGATACTTGTCCAAAAGGCTCTGCCATGCGGCGTTGCGCACCTGCTCCTGCTGCTGTTCGTTCTGGGCTGAGGAGCCGGTCACCATCTCATTGATGGCGGTGAATTTTTCAACATCCTGCTGAAAATCAAGATAAGAAACAGTCTTACCATTAATCACACCCACGTCATTCCTTGAGGACATAGCATTGAACGCGGTCTCAAGTGTCTGCGGGTCAATAATGAATGACAAAAGAGCCAAGGCAATGATGATAGACACTGCCATGCCGGCCTTTTCGCGAGTTTTTTGAAGAATCGCCATTGTGTATTACGTTTTTATAATTTCCAAAAATAGGTATTGGGGTGCGAAGATAGTGATTTTAATTCAATTAACCATTATTTTTTAAGCAAAGGACCAATAAAGTTTACAGAATCAATGATAACCTTTGTCGAATCCTGCACGACAACCAGGTCACTGTTGAACGCCTTGAATATTCTCGCGTTCCTCGCCATTTCGTCTGATCTCATGCCGAATCCCTGCAGAAATCCGTCATTTGAGAACATCCTGACATAACAGTCTGTATATATTTCCTTGTTGGCCTGGTCCCAATAAAGCGTGTCGGTCTCCAAAGTCTGCTGATTGATCACATTCTGAACAACCACATTGCCGAACGCGGACCAATATTCCTCAGTGGACTTTTTGCTTTTGAAATGCTTGGCGTTGTTGGAATGGAGCACTGTCTCAAGCATGTCACCATCCGTATAGGCGAAGGCATGAAGCCCTTTTGGAAAGAGTTCGTAGGAGCAGGTGTCGTTCTCGTACCTTTCCATGACATCGGCCTCCACCCTCATCTGGATACCTCCGTTTCTGGTCTGGACCACAAACATACTATCGACAGTCTGGACCGGGGTCTCGGCAAGATTCAGACGCTCGGCCTCTGACAGTTTTCCCTTGCAGGAAAATACGATGAAAGCAACCGCCGAAGCGGTTGCAATCATCATAAGCCTATGTATGTTTGGTTTCAATTCAAAACTACTTCTGAGTCCTTACGGTTGTCGTCGCGCGCATTCCACCGCAGTTCACGGTATAGGACTGTCCGTCAACAACATCATACATGAATGCCTCGGCCTTCTGAGGATAATAGACACTGTACGCCGAGATGAGTTTGTTACAGTCTTCAGTCAGGGAAGCGTCCGCGGCCTTTGCCTTCTGCAGATAGTCAACGGCAACCCAATACTTAGCCCTGCTTTCGATCTCATTTCCTCCGCAACGGGCGGCGCCCCAGATTGTCGCGATAAGGTAGTAAGCCTTGCCCTGATGGTCTGGTTTAAGGCTGGCGGCCTTATTGGCATAATCCAAAGCCTTGCCTGTGATGTTGTTCTTGAGGCAATATGTCGCAAGCTCAATCATATAGTCAGCCTTTACAGGATCATCATCAGCGCAAAGCGAGACAGCCTCCTCGAAATATTTGATGGCCTCGGAAGACTCATCCTTTGCCGCATGAAGCTTGTAAAGATAGTAAGCAGATGAGGCTGAAGGCTCATTCTTATGCATCTTTGTCACAGCGCCAAGGAACAGATCATTGTTCTGGCATCCATCTGTAGAACCAAGCATCTTCACGATGTTGGTGATGAGATCCATATTGTCAGGATCAGCCTCGAAACGAGGAGTGAACAGAGCGATGAGGTTGTCGCAGCTGGCCACCTGGCTCGTGATGAAGAGCCCTTCGATGTCAGACCTGATCTTGGCGTTCTCCTCAGCGTTTCCCTCCTTGTCAAGAAGAGCGATGGCTTTCTGGTAAGTGTTGATAACATCCTCGGCGCCGATGGCTGATTTCTTGTAAAGTTCTATGGCTGAGTTAAGATCGAGAAGAAGAAGGCTTGGCTTCACATTCTCCTGATTGATCTCGATGATCTTGTTCAACTGATCATAAACTACCTGAGGGTCCTTATAATACTGTGTGATATACTGTCCCTTTGAGTTATAGGCAGCCACAGCGTATTTAGGATAGTACTGCGCCCTAAGGTCATTGAGGGTAAGTACGGTGTCAATCATCGCGGCGCGTGTCTGCGCGTCCTTGGTCTTGACGATTTCCTTACCAAGGAGGGTCATACCGTTAAGCAGCATGTTCTGGCTTGCGGTAGGAGGACAGAGTTTGAAGGCCTTTCTCCAGTTAGGGAGAGCCTCGGTGTAGTTCTTCTGCTTGTAATACTCCTGATAATAAGACAGATACTTAATGCATTCAGCGCTGTCCGCGCCATACTTTCCCTGAGCGGAAACCTTCGTGCCGAAAGTGGCCGCAACAAGAGTCAACAGTACTAGTGTAATCCTTTTCATGGTTGTGTGTTAATATTTTCCTAATTAGTTATACATCGGTTTCAGGAACCAAATGTCGAAGATATTGATTCCTATGTTAAAGTTAACATACCTTTCCCTGACCATATTCCCGGTCAACGCTCCCCTCTGGCCGAAATCAACGCCCAACGTCAGTCCGTTGCTCCATCTGAATACTGGAAGAGTGGCTCCCAATGTGATACCGACAGCGTTTATAGCCTTGCCGTCCAATTTGCATGAAGCCTGATCCCAATAGGCGCCCGCCCTGTAAGTCACTCTCTTACTGTAGTAACGAATATCATTCCGGTTCGGGACTATCGAGAAACCTGCCCTTACGGACTGTGCGGTGGACGCGCTGAACACTGCGTTGCCGACACTTGCGAAACCAGGAATCTTGTTCATTCCGGAGGAACTCCAGTCGGAACGAATGTAATTGATCTCAGCGGTCCATTTGCCACCTCCCTTCAAGGCTATACCGACACCTAACTCGCTGGCCAGCTTGACCTGCCCCCTGCCCAATGTGTCCGTGTAACTCCTTGGAGAAGGAGTCGAATCGTTTATCGAGGAAATGGACTGGATCTCATATCTTTCCACTTTTCCTTTCAGGCTTGTGCCCAAACGATAAGTGGCACCGATGACAGCGGACAAACCTTGTGTCAGCCTTGTCTCGTACTGCACTCCGAATCTGGCCGTAACGGCGTCAAGATTCATGTTGAAACCGCTGGATATACTCCTATAAGTGGAGTTTGTCATCACGAAATTATTGGTCTTGTGCAGGTTACCAAAATAGTACTGTCCTTCGACACCTACGGAAAGACCTTTTATGACTTCATAACCGGCTCCTAAAAAAATGTTGGTCATGCCTCCATACCCCTGAACAGTGTTTGTTATCACTCCAGTTGAAGATATGATGGCCGGGTCGGTTATCTTGGAAGTCATCTCGTAGCCTACATCACTGTATGGAGTCACCCCGGCATACATCGCAAGAGATTTATACACAGGGAACGAAATCACAAAATCATAGAAGTTGAACGTGTTGTTGGACGATTTCATGTCGTGCTGGGCATAATACCTGTTACCCTGCGCCACGCCGAAATCGGCCATGAACGATTTTTCCTCCCTGGCCGTGACCGCGGCCGGATTGAGTATATTGATGTGCCCTTTGTCCCTGGTGGCTATGCCGACACCTCCCATACTTTTGTTGTAGGCCGTACCCTGCTTGGAGATGTCCCCGATTCCGAACATGGAATATGGGGTATAGGCATTATACGCGTCATCCTGGGCGCTCAGAGGGAGAACACAGAACGACATCACCACAAACAGGAGTATCTTATTAACCGTTCCTTTCAACATAATACTTGTCAGCTATTAAGGCCAACCCCATCAATACAAGATTGCAGACTGCAAAGATGGAGTTTTTCATTCTTTTTGCAAAATATAAAGCGTCTCCCCCCGTAAAAACCACCATTTTTTCGGGAAATAAAGACAGGTAACCCTTTATTTCAAACATTATGCCTGACACAACGCCGGACTCAATCGACGACTGGAGCGAATCACCTGTCTGTCTGACGGAAAGGGGAGTGTCCACAAGAGGGAGTGTCCTTGAATATCTCGACAGAGACTTGAACCGTGTCCTGAATCCGGGGGAGATGTTGCCTCCGGCATATTTCCCGTCTGATTCTATCACATCGATCGTCAGAGTGGTTCCGAAATCAAACACAATGCTGCCCTTGTCCTTGAAAAGATACCTCGCGGCTATCACCGAGGCTACCCTGTCCGGACTCAAGTAAGCCGGCAGGTCATATTCACAGGCAATGTCCGTGTGCCGCCCGTCCAGAATCACAAGGATTCCGCATTTAGAGCGGAGATTCTCCTCTTCCTTGATCCCGATCTCTATCGTGGATGAAATTACCATCACCGCAGGTTTTTCCTTATCAACCAGCGAGTCAACATATTCAAACATCTTCTCGCCCTGGTAACGGAAAGTCTTTCCGAGGGTGATTCCTTCGGACCAGGCCGCCTTGAGGGCAGTGTTTCCTATTTCAACCAAAAGATTCGGCATTGTCAAAAACGGGCAAACCTTCAAAGGTAGCAATTTTATTTCAATATATTCAGAGTCTGAAGAGCTTTCGGCAAAGAATCTATTCCCCGGCTCACAATCTTGAGTTTTCCTTCTGACTGCTTGATGTTGAAAAGCCGGTCGTTGGCGTTGATGTTCTGTAATATTCCAGTAAAGACCTTCGACTTGTAGTAAGGCGACATCTGGTTGGCTATGAAGAACATGATCATCATTCCATTCTTTATTATGATCTTCTCGAACCCAAGTTTTCCGCCAAGATTCCTGATCTTGACCACATCAAAGAGGTTGTCCAGCTCCAAAGGCATCTCGCCGAAACGATCCACAAGCTGAGACTTGATCCTGTCTATCTCCTTGTCGCTGGTCATGCCGTCAAGCTGCTTGTAAATTCTTATTTTCTCGGCTGTTATGTCAATGTACGAATCCGGGATCATGGCAGGCTGATCCGTCTCTATGGTGCAGTCCTCGACAAACGACTCGTCGGTGTGGACCGTGGATATTCCTGTCTCGACCCCGAGTTCCTCCATAGCCTCCGCAAGGATTTTCTGGTAGGTCTCGTACCCCATGTCCGTGATGAATCCGCTCTGTTCGGCTCCAAGAAGGTTCCCGGCGCCGCGGATGTCAAGATCCTGCATCGCTATGTTGAACCCGCTTCCAAGGTCGGAGAATTCCTCGATGGCCTTGAGCCTTCTGCGGGCATCGTCGGTGATGGTGACGAGCGGAGGGACTATCAGGTAACAGAACGCCTTTCTGCCAGACCTTCCGACACGCCCCCTAAGCTGGTGCAGGTCGCTCAGGCCGATGTTCTGCGCCTGGTTGATGATGATCGTGTTGGCGTTCGGGATGTCAAGACCGTTCTCGATTATCGTGGTGCAAAGAAGCATATCGTAATCCCCACGGATGAAATCCAACATCCTGTTCTCCAACTCCTTGGATTCCATCTGACCATGAGCCACACAAATCTTCATGTCCGGCACAAGCCTGTGCAGAATCTCGTGAATCGAAGGAAGTTCCTCCACTTTATTATGTATGAAGAAGAGCTGTCCGCCACGGTTGAGTTCATAATTGATTATGCTCCTGATCTCATCCTTGTCGAACAGGATGATCTCGGTCTGCGTAGGAATCCTGTTCGGCGGGGGAGTGTTGATGATGGACAGATCCCTGGCCCCGAGCAACGAGAACTGCAAGGTACGAGGAATAGGGGTGGCCGTCAGAGTCAGAGTGTCCACAGAGGCCTTCACCTGACGTAGTTTCTCCTTGGTAGAGACACCGAACTTCTGCTCCTCGTCGATGATAAGAAGTCCCAGGTCCTTGAAATCGAAACCTTTGCCGAGCAGCTTGTGCGTACCTATCACTATGTCCAGCTGACCGTTCTTCAACCTATCCTTTATGTCATTGATTTCCTTTGTTGTACGCAATCTGCTCACGTAATCGATGGTACAAGGGAAGTCCTTCAACCGAGACGAGAAAGTCGTGTAGTGCTGAAGCGAAAGTATCGTGGTAGGCACCAGCACGGCGACCTGTTTACCGTCAGTCACAGCCTTGAAGGCCGCCCTGATCGCAATCTCGGTCTTTCCGAATCCGACATCCCCGCAGACAAGCCTGTCCATAGGGCTGTTGTCCTCCATATCCTTTTTCACCGCCTTGTTGGCCGACTCCTGATCCGGAGTGTCCTCGTACATGAATGACGACTCCAGCTCTTCCTGAAGATAGCTGTCAGGGGAGTAGGCGAATCCTTTCGTGGTCTTCCGCTTGGCGTAAAGCTGGATCAGATCCTTGGCGATGTCCTTTATCTTGGACTTGGCGCTGAGCTTGAGATTCTGCCAAGTCTTTGATCCCAACTTGTTTACCTTCGGAGGAATGCCATCCTTCGACCGGAACCGGGAAATCTTGTTCAGCGAATGCACGGACACGAACACAACATCCCCGTCCTTGTACATCAGCTTCACTACCTCATGCATCCTGCCTTTGTCATCCCTCATCCTGACAAGACCGCCGAACACCCCGACACCGTGATCGATGTGCACCACATAGTCACCTATGTTGAATGCAGTCAAGTCGTTAAGTGTCAACTGCTCGCTCTTCTCCACTGTCCTTCTGACACTCACCCTGTGGAAACGGTCGAAAATCTCATGGTCTGAGTAGCAGCAGATTCTGTCCTCCTGATCGACGAACCCTGAATGAATGTTCTTTCCGGCCACAAACTCAGGCACAAGCCCGCTGTTCTCGATAAGAATCGACTTCAAACGCTCTATCTGAGAATTCTTATCACTGAATATGAACACCTTGTACCCTCGTTCCATGTTCTGCCGGATGTCCGCCGTAAGAAGCTCGAAGTTCTTGTTGAACACCGGCTGGGGAGTTATGTTGAACGCCACGGCATCCCCAGGATCCGCATCAAGAGGAATCTCAAGAAACACCCTCCTGAACCTGTTCAGATCATGAAAGAAACTTCTGTCCTTGTACATGTCCGAAGAGTCAAGCCAAGCAACCGTACCTTCCGGAAACAGGCTCGCAAGACTCACCCCTTCAGCCTCGGAAGTCTCAGCGGCAAGGTCCGGGAATATCTCGACCTCCTTCCTCTCCTCGACCGAAAGCTGTGTGTTGCAGTCGAACACATGGATTTTCTCAACCTCATCCCCGAAAAATGACACCCTGAACGGATAGTTGAATGAATATGAGAATATATCGATGATCGCACCTCTTATTGAATATTGCCCCGGAGCAGAGACGAAATCCACCCTCTCGAACCCCTGGCTGGCAAGTATGTCGCGGATGGTGTCATGCGAAATCTCCTGACCTTCAGAGATTTTAAGGATAGAGGAGTTGATTTTGTCCGGAGCCGGAACCAGTTCTTCCAGCGCCTCGGGATAGGTCACGATGAACAGTCTTGAGGAATTGTCCGCGTTGGACATAATCCTCCCCACGGCGGAAGTCCTCTGGACCCCGAGCGAAGACTTGTAGTTACTCCTCTCTACACCCTTACCGCTGTCTGGCAGGTAAAAGACAATGTCCCCGTCAGTAAGAGCGTAAAGGTCCGAACTGCAATATTCAGCGCTCTCACGATCAGGAAGCACTATCACGTTGGTGCCACCTGAAGCTACCTGCGAGACCACGAACCATCTGGCGGACAGGAAGAGTCCTTTACAATATATATCCTTCTCCGAGACGAGCTTCCCGGAGAGTTTTTCGGAGGATGCCGAACTTATCAACATAGGCGTCTGAATCATGTTAAAAAGCTGTTGAAAACCCGGTGGAAAACGCCTTGGGAAAAGTTCATAGCAAGGAGCGACCCACTTTTCAACAATCCTTCAAAAGCTTTTCAATAGCGTAACCAACAATCTATCCTATTTGTAACAGTCTAATATTCAATAACGAAAATTAGTTATCAACATATTAACATTCTAATAAGAATCAAAAAATCTAAATCTTTACATTCATTTATATTCATTGACTTTTGGTTTTGCGCCACGTCGCTGCAAGATGTTGCTTTCTTCCGGCGGTTTTCACTATCTTTGTACTGATTAAAACACTTTCTGATGACAGAATTTGATCCGCACAGCACAAACGCCGGCAAAGATAAGGATTTAGACGGAATTATCCGCCCGCAAGGGTTGGAAGATTTCACCGGACAGAAGGAGATAGTGTCCAATCTGAACATCTATGTGAAGGCGGCCAAGATGAGGGGCGAAGCCCTTGACCACGTGCTCTTTCACGGGCCTCCGGGCCTTGGAAAGACCACACTCGCGCACATCATAGCCAACGAGATGGGAGTGAACATGAAGGTGACGTCCGGCCCTGTGCTTGACAAGCCTGGTGACCTTGCCGGCCTTCTGACATCACTGGAGACCGGTGACGTGCTTTTCATAGACGAGATCCACCGCCTCTCTCCTGAGGTCGAGGAATATCTCTACTCGGCGATGGAGGACTATGTCATAGATATTATGATAGACAAGGGCCCTGGAGCGAGATCGGTCAGGATCTCACTCAATCCGTTCACTCTTGTCGGTGCCACGACTCGAAGCGGACTGCTCACCGCGCCGCTGCGCGAAAGATTCGGAATCAACTGTGCCCTTGAATATTACGACACTTCAGATTTGATAAGGATCGTGCGCCGTAGCGCCAGGATCCTGAACGTGACGATCGACGACGAGGCTGCCAAGGAGATCGCTCTGAGAAGCCGTGGAACGCCACGAATCGCCAACGCTCTCCTCAAGCGTGTCCGTGACTTCGCCCAGGTGATGGGGGACGGGCATATAGATCTTGACATATCCCGTTACGCCCTTGACAAGCTGAAGATCGACAAGAGGGGACTGGACTCGATTGATAACAAGATCCTCCGCACGATAATCACCACTTTCAAGGGAGGTCCGGTCGGAGCCAATACAATAGCCACCGCTATCAGTGAGGACCAAGGCACGTTCGAGGAGGTCTATGAGCCGTTCCTTATAAAGGAAGGCTTCATCGTGCGCACCCAAAGAGGAAGAATCGCCACCGAGATGGCTTACCATCATCTTGGACTGGATGCTGAGCTTGAGGCTAAAAAAGATGAGGATGGCACACTTTTCTAAGATATTCATTGCCGCCGCGGCGTTCATATTCATTTCATTCAGAGCTTTTTGCTGCACTTCCGTGATCATTTCCGGGGGAGTGCGGGCTGACGGGCGGCCGGTGATGCTCAAGCATCGCGACACCGGTGAGCTGAACAACAGGATGGAATGGTTCCAAGGGAGCATATATTCATTCATCGGTCTCGTGAACTCGCCGTCGCAGGGTGGGGAAGTGTGGTCAGGAGTCAATTCCGCCGGCTTCTGCATAATGAACACCGCCACCTACGACCTCAAGGATGACGACGTTCCTTCCTCCGAAATGGACAAAGAGGGGATTGTGATGTACAAGGCTCTTGGAATATGCCGCAGTCTGCAAGACTTTGAGAATATGCTCGACTCGCTTCCGAAGCCTTGGGGTGTGGAGGCCAATTTCGGCATCATCGACGCGCTCGGCGAGGCCGCTTATTACGAGGTGAACAACCATTCTTGGAAGAAGTACATCGTGGCCGACCAGCCGGGCGGGTATATGGTCGTGACGAACTTCACGCGGAGTGGCCGCAAGGAGGACCGCAAGGGCGTTGACCGCTTTGAAAAGGCTTCTGACATAATGACTTCCGCTGATGTGGGCACTGCTGATCACATATTCCTTTTTAATGAGATTTCCCGCTCCGGCAAGCCGATTATGCGTGACATCACATCGGCTTCCGTGGTCTTTGAGGGAGTCGCTCCGGGGGAGGATCCTTTGAGGACGGTGATGTGGACGCTTCTCGGCAGCCCGACAAGCACGGTCTATGTGCCGCTGAAGGTTTTCGGGAGCGATCATATTCCTGACTATATGAAAAAGTCTCGTGAAAGTGACAACGCCGCTATTTGTGACGCCGCTCTTGCCTTGAAGGAGGCTTTGGGTTTTGAATATGGTTGCGAGAGTGACTGCCGCGAGGTTGAGAAATATGTCGATCGTCATTTTTCAAACGACATGTCAGTGCGGCGTTATGACCGCTTCACCAGACGGATTTACCGGCGCTATCATAAAATATGTGCAGGTAAATCGCCGAAAATGGTTCATAAAATTGCTGATTACGAGAAAAATGACTAAAATTGCAGACTTATTGCGATTTCATTTGGAATTTTATAAATAACATATTCAGAATATGGCCGATAAATTAATCTCAAAGATTCCTGACGGTCCTTTGGCCGAGAAATGGACCAAACGTAAGTCGGAACTCCGACTCGTCAATCCGAACAACAGAAGAAAACTTGAAGTAATCGTTGTCGGTACCGGACTTGGAGGCGCTTCCGCAGCCGCTACTCTCGGTGAACTTGGCTACAATGTCAAGGTTTTCTGCATCAGTGACTCACCTCGCCGCGCTCACTCCATCGCCGCGCAGGGTGGTATCAATGCCGCTAAGAACTATCAGAATGACAACGACGCTGTCTACCGTCTCTTCTACGACACGATCAAGGGAGGAGACTACCGCAGCCGTGAGGCGAACGTGTACCGTCTCGCCGAGGTCAGCGCGGCCATCATCGACCAGTGCGTCGCGCAGGGTGTTCCTTTCGCCCGTGAGTACGGCGGCTATCTCGCCAACCGTTCTTTCGGAGGTGTTCAGGTAAGCCGTACGTTCTATGCAAGAGGACAAACCGGTCAGCAGCTTCTTCTTGGAGCCTATGCCGCCCTCAACCGTCAGGTTGCAGCCGGCACTGTGACCAGCTATCCTCGCCACGAGATGCTTGATCTCGTCCTCATCGACGGACAGGCAAAGGGTATCATCGCCCGTAACCTCGTGACCGGCAAGCTTGAGAGATTCGGCGCCCATGCTGTGGTGATCGCCACCGGCGGCTACGGCAACACCTACTTCCTCTCTACCAACGCCATGAACAGCAACGGTTCTGCCGCTTGGCAGTGCTACAAGAAGGGAGCCTATTTCGCAAACCCTTGCTTCGCGCAGATCCATCCTACCTGCATCCCTGTACACGGCGAGCAGCAGTGCAAGCTGACCCTTATGTCAGAGTCCCTGCGTAACGATGGACGTATCTGGGTTCCTAAGAAGATGGAGGATGTGATGAAGCTTCGCAAGCACGAGATCAAGCCTTCACAGATCCCTGAGGAGGATCGTGACTACTATCTCGAGCGCCGTTACCCTGCATTCGGTAACCTCGTGCCTCGTGACGTGGCCTCAAGAGCCGCCAAGGAGAGATGCGACGCCGGATTCGGAGTCAATGAGACAGGTCTCGCGGTGTTCCTTGACTTCTCCGACGCCATCAAGCGTCTGGGTCACCAGAGAGTGCAGGAACGCTACGGTAACCTCTTCGACATGTATTTCAAAATCAACAATGTAAGCCCTTGGGAGGAGCCTATGATGATCTACCCTGCCATCCACTACACGATGGGTGGTATCTGGGTTGACTATGATCTTCAGACCACCATCCCTGGACTCTACGCCATCGGTGAGGCCAACTTCTCAGACCACGGTGGAAACCGTCTTGGAGCCTCCGCCCTCATGCAGGGTCTGGCTGACGGCTACTTCGTGCTGCCTATCACCATCGCCGACTATCTTTCACACAAATTCGCCGAGCCTAAGACCGACATCAACAACCCTGCCTTCGACAAGGCCGAGAAGGATGTTCAGGCCAGGATCGACAGACTCTTCTCCATCAAGGGCAAGCAGACTGTTGACTCCATCCACAAGAAACTCGGAAACATCATGTGGGAGTACGTTGGTATGGCCCGTTGCGAGGAAGGTCTTAAGAAGGCCATCAAGGAGATCGGCGACCTTAAGGCTGAGTTCTACAAGGATGTTTGCGTTCCTGGAGAGCAGGGACAGTTCAACCAGGAGCTTGAGAAGGCTCTCAGGCTTGAGGACTTCTTCGAGATCGGCGAGCTGATGGCACGTGACGCACTTAACAGGAACGAGTCCTGCGGCGGTCACTTCCGTATCGAGAGCCAGACCGAGGAGGGTGAGGCCAAGAGAGACGACGCCAACTACATGTATGTCGCCGCCTGGGAGTACAAGGGAGAAGGTCAGGAGCCTGAGCTTCACAAGGAACCTCTCAAGTACGAGTTCATCGAAGTTAAAACAAGAAATTATAAAGACTAGAATCGGCTATGGATTTCAATCTTAAGATATGGCGTCAGAAGAACGCCAAGGAACAAGGTCATTTTGAGACTTATCATATTTCCGGAATAGAGGAGGATGCCTCTTTCCTCGAAATGCTTGACATCCTCAATGAGCAGCTGATCCGTGAGGGTAACGATCCTGTAGCCGTTGACAGAGGCTGCCAGAGCAGCGGTCCGGTTTCTTTCGACCACGACTGCCGCGAGGGTATCTGCGGTGCCTGCTCGTTGTTCGTTGACGGCCGCGCTCACGGTCCGGACGATCATGTGACCACCTGCCAGCTCTTCATGCGTCACTTCAAGGATGGCGCTACCATCACCGTGGAGCCTTTCAGAAGCGCTGGTTTCCCTATCATCAAGGATTTGGTCGTTGACCGCAGCGCGTTCGACAAGATCCTTCAGGCTGGCGGATTCATCTCTGTCAGAACCGGTTCCGCCCAGGATGCCAACAACATCCTTATCTCTCACGAGAATGCTGAGAAGAGTATGGACGCGGCTGCCTGCGTTGGTTGCGGCGCCTGCGTGGCAACCTGTAAGAACGGCTCTGCGATGCTGTTCGTGGCCGCAAGGGTAAGTTCCCTCGCTCTGCTTCCTCAAGGCCGTCCAGAGGCCGCCAGAAGGGCCAGGAATATGGTCGCGAAGATGGAAGAGCTCGGCTTCGGTAGCTGCACGAACACCCGTGCCTGCGAGATGGAGTGCCCTAAGGGAATCTCCATCGACCACATCGCCCGTCTCAACCGTGAGTTCCTCAAGGCGAAATTCTCAGAGTAAAATTTTATCACTGAATATCTTAGGTCGGAAAAGCAAACGCTTTTCCGACCTTTTTTGTTTCCTGTTCTTTAGTCTTTTATACAAACGATATCGTCAGTGGTTTTAACTTGACAATCCTTTAGGTAATCAACCCTAATGTCTAAGAATCATTCTTGTAACCAAGCCGGTTGTCAATGAATCTGTGGTCACTGAGCCTTCGGTTGCTGAGCTTGTCGAAGCATCGAAGTGACCTTTCTTATATATTAGTTACTTTAGACGGGCAGAAAAAAAGAAAATTCCAAATTTTGCACGTTACCAAAATTTGAAATTTTATTTTTCAGCCCTTTGGTTATATCTCCGTAAGTTATTATTCAGCCTTTTGGTTATATTACTATAAGACATTATTCTCCCTTTAGAGTTTATATTGTTGTAAGTAATTCTATAACAATTACTTGATATTTTTTTTTATTTGCTTTTTAAGCCAATAAAAGTCTCTATCTGAAATTTTTGTCACGTGAAAAATTTCACATAGAGACTTTTTTGGCTATTTATGTTGTTCAGAGACCTTTATTGATAAATTACCAGAGGAAGTTATTGAACGGGTAGCGGCCGGCGTGGATTTCGGCGACCATCTTGTAGATATCGCTGCGGAGCTTCTCGATGTTGGTCTTGTTGATGGCGGAGATGAATATGCACGGGGTCTTCTCCTGCGCTATCCAGCTGTTTTTCAACTCGTCCAGAGAGCGGTTCTCCTTGCCTTTCGGGGTTAGGGAGAACTCATCGTATTCCTCGTAGGTGTAGGCATCTATCTTGTTGAAAATCACGAAGACAGGTTTGTTGCTTGCGCCTATTTCCTGTAGGGTTCTCTCCACAACCTCCATCTGCTCTTCGAAGCCTGGGTGTGAGATGTCCACCACGTGCAGAAGTATGTCAGCCTCACGAACCTCGTCCAGTGTACTTTTGAAGGCCTCCACGAGCTGCGTAGGGAGCTTTCTGATGAATCCTACCGTGTCGCTCAGAAGGAACGGAACATTCTCGATCACGACCTTTCTGACGGTTGTGTCGAGGGTTGCGAAAAGCTTGTTCTCGGCAAAAACGTCAGATTTGGCCAGTAGGTTCATTATTGTGCTTTTACCTACGTTAGTATATCCTACGAGGGAAAGTCGCACCATAGAGCCTCTATTGCCCCTTTGCGTGGCCATTTGCTTATCGACTTTCTTCAACTGTTCCTTCAGCCTTGCTATCCTCTCCTTGACTATACGGCGGTCGATCTCGATCTGGGTCTCACCCATACCACCTCTCGTGCCCATACCACCTCTCTGTCTTTCAAGGTGGGTCCACATTCCTGCCAGTCTCGGTAGCATATAGTTGTAGCGTGCAAGCTCGACCTGCATCTTGGCGTAGGATGTCTTGGCGCGCTGAGCGAATATCTCAAGGATGAGACTGGTTCTGTCAATCACTGAACTGCAATTGATTACCTTCTCGATGTTCCTCTGCTGCATTCCCGTCAACTCGTCATCGAATATCACATATTTGATTTCGTTTTCCTCGCAGTAATCCGCTATCTCCTGCAGCTTTCCGCTTCTTATATAGGTGGCTTTCTCCGGCTTGTCAAGCCTCTGCACGAATTTCTTGTCTCCCTTTGCCCCGGCGGTCTCCGCCAGGAACTCAAGTTCGTCAAGATATTCCATTACCTTTCTGTCGTCATCGTTCTGTCTGATGATACCGACAAAGACGGATTTTTCTATTAGTTCTTCCATATTCAATTAATTCGGTCGCTGAGCTTGTCGAAGCGACATTACCTTTATATTCAAAAAAAGGCCATCCGGTTGGGGACGGCCTTGATATTCATTTAGTTTCTTATTATCTCAGCTGGAAGATAACAGGGAAGGTGTAGGTTACCTTCACAGCGCGGTCACGCTGCTTTCCCGGCTTCCACTTCGGTGACATAGAAACGACTCTGACGGCCTCCTTGTCAAGTGATGAGTCAACTCCACGAAGAACCTTCACGTTGCTTACGGAACCGTCAGGATTAACGGTGAACTGAAGGGTAACACGTCCCTGAACACCATTCTCCTTCGCGATCTCTGGGTACTGAAGTTTGGAGTTAACCCACTTTGAGAACTCATTGGCGTCTCCACCGTTGAATGAAGGCTTCTCCTCAACCAACTGGAACGGAATAGCCTCTTCTTCAACGACTTCCTCCTTTACTTCCTCAACGTAGTCCATAATCTCGACTCCGAGGTTGGCGTCGTCCTCAAGGCTCATAAAGTTGTCATCAACCTTGATGTCGTCCTCAACGATGTCGATCTGGTCGGAAAGCACAGGAATCTTCGGTGCCTCTGGTGGTGGTGGAGGTGTCTCCTGGGTAATAGGAACCATATCCTCAACTTCAACTACCTGAGTGTCTTCGCCCAGGCTGGCTACCGCCTTCTCCTTGGTGCTGTAGGAAAAAGCTCCCCAGACTACGAGAAGAGCAACCACGAGTCCGATCTCCGTGTAGAGAGTCCTTCTGTTCTCAAGATCGGCTTTTGGTGTTTTCTTGATCTCCATATCAGTAATTAATTTTAACAATCATTTCTTATGTGCCTGAAGGCAAAACCTTCCAATAGGCTTTCAAAGATAGAAATAATAATTGTCATTTCAAATTTTTTGAATTATTAGTTGTAGATTTGCGTAAAATTTAGGGTTATGGTCAGGTATTACTGCGAGGACATAAAGTTCGAGTTCAAGAACAAACTTGCCAACAACAGATGGCTTAGAATGGTAGCCGGAAGTGAGATAAAGACTCTTGGCGACATCTCAATTATCTTTTGTTCAGATAATTACATTCTTGACGTGAATATTCGTTACCTTCATCACGACTATTTCACCGATGTCATTACCTTTGATTATTGCGAAGGAAACAAGCTCTCGGGTGACCTATTTATAAGTATAGACAGCGTCCGCGAAAACTCTATCGAGTTCGGGACCGAATTTGATGAGGAACTTCACCGCGTCATAGTCCATGGACTCCTTCATCTTATAGGTTACGATGACCACACGCCAGAGGACCAGAAGGTGATGCGTGAGAAGGAGGACTATTACCTTGGCCTTCGAGGCAACGCCTGATGCTTTTAGGGAATATTCATTTTTAGCATTTTATTTCGCCACTTCGGCGGATGTTCCGTAAAAATTGATTTTTCTTGAATATGACATATTCATACGATGTGATTGTTGTTGGTGGGGGACACGCCGGTTGCGAGGCTGCCGCTGCCGCCGCCAATCTTGGCTCGTCTGTTTTGCTGATCAATGCTGACCTTACGAGTTTTGCCCGTATGTCCTGCAACCCGGCGATAGGCGGAATCGCGAAAGGACAGATTGTCCGGGAGATTGACGCACTCGGTGGAATGATGGGACTAGTCACTGATGCCTCGACTCTCCAGTTCCGGATGCTGAACCGCTCTAAGGGGCCGGCTATGTGGAGTCCGCGCGCCCAGTGCGATAAACAGTTCTTTTCCTCGTACTGGAGGAATATTCTTGAAAAGAATTGTAAATTAGATATTTACGCCGATTTTGTAACTTCTTTCCTCTTTGAGAATGCGAAAATCTGCGGAGTCAAGACAAATACCGGGGCAATTTTCAAATCTCGGGCGGTTGTTTTGGCCACCGGAACGTTCCTGAATGGTCGGATGTTCATAGGCCGCACAACTTTCGAGGGAGGCAGGATAGGCGAGTTGTCTTCTCATGGATTGACTGAGCAACTCGTCGGTCTTGGTCTTCGGACCGGTCGGATGAAGACGGGGACTCCTCCTCGCATTGATATTTCTTCTGTTGACACTTCGAGACTTCTTCAGCAGCTTGGCGACGGCGAGCCTGAAAAATTCTCTTATCTTGATGTTCCGTCGGCGGCACAGGGGCGGGGGAGTCAGATGCCTTGCTTCATCCTTCACACGAACGAGAAAGTTCACGACATCTTGAGGTCGGGCTTCAAGGATTCTCCGATGTTCACCGGAATGATCACCGGCCGTGGTCCGAGGTACTGCCCAAGCATCGAAGACAAGCTTCGGGTTTTCCCTGACAAAAACTCTCATCAGCTTTTCCTCGAACCAGAGGGGCGTGACACCAATGAATATTATCTCCAAGGTTTCTCTTCTTCGCTTCCTTTGGATGTCCAGTTGGATGCTTTGCACTCCATAGAAGGGCTGGAGGATGCCAAAATATTCAAACCTGCCTACGCTGTTGAATATGATTATTTCGATCCGACGCAGCTGAAGGCCACTCTTGAGTTGAAAGATATTGAATACCTGTACTTTGCGGGTCAGGTTAACGGTACTACCGGCTACGAAGAGGCTGGTGCTCAGGGAATTATCGCCGGAATCAACGCTCATATGAAGGTCCACGACAAAAATCCGTTCATTCTTCGTCGTGATGATGCTTACATTGGCGTCTTGATAGATGATTTAATCGCGAAGGGTGTTGATGAGCCGTACAGAATGTTCACCTCTCGCGCGGAGTATAGGATCCTGCTTCGTCAGGATAATGCCGACTTGAGGCTCACGGAAAAATCTTACAGAATTGGTCTCGCCTCTGAGAGAAGATATGTGTTGATGCAAAAGAAGTATTCAGCAGTTGCATCACTTTCTCAGATGTGCGATAGCGTGAATATGCGTGCTGACATAATTAATGAATATCTTGCCGAACATAATTCCGCTGTCCTTTCGGAGTCGAAGCGCATTTCTGATCTGGCTTCTCGTCCGGAGATTTCACTGGCTAGTTTATTGAATTTTGTTCCACGTGGAACATTTGATAAGTTTTCGGTAGGGTTGCCGGAGGAGGGGAGTGCGGCTGAAAAATATGCACGTAAGGAAATAATCGATTCCGTTGAGATTGGAATCAAGTATAAAGGTTACATTGAGCGTGAAAAATCCATCGCTGAAAAAATCTCCCGTCTCGAAGATCTGAAGATTCCTCAGGATTTTGATTTCAGTAAAGTCTCCGGCTTGACGATCGAATGTCGCCAGAAGCTATCCCTCTACAAGCCCACCACCATCGCCCAGGCCTCACGTATCTCCGGAGTCTCTCCGTCCGACATTTCCGTTCTGCTTGTTTATTTCGGGCGATAACTACGATAATAGCGGCTGAATGAATATGGCCTGAGCCACCTGCGCTTCGCGCCCTATCCGGGTGAATGGTGGCTTAGGCCATATTCATTCAGCCTATCGTAGAGAGTTTTGCGTAGTGGATTTGTTATGCGTTAAGGCAAAAGTAAAAAAGGCTTTGACTACCTACGCGCTGAGCGTGCCCTATCCGGGTGAATGGTGGCTTAGGCCATATTCATTCAGCCTATCGTAGAGAGTTTTGCGTAGTGGATTTGTTATGCGTCAAGGCAAAAGTAAAAAAGGCTTTGACTACCTACGCGCTGCGCGCGCCCTATCCGGGTGAATGGTAGTCAAAGCCTTTTTACTTTTGCCGCCGTAAGCGGAAATATATCTACATCATCTGCAACGCAGACTTAATAATCTGCTCAACTTTTGCGTTAGGATTGGCCTTGAGAACAGCCTGAATGGCTTTGTTTACGGCAGGTTTTGCGAAGCCGAGCATAACAAGCGCGCGGCTGGCTTCCTCGACAATCTCACTGCGGTTGCCACCAAATAACTCTGTAGAATCCGCCCCTTCACCCTTGACAATTTTGTCCTTGAGCTCCAAAACAAGCCTCTGCGCACTCTTCACACCGATACCTTTCACACTCTTGATCCTTGCGATGTCCTCGGACAAAATCGCCTGTCTGATCTCTTCGGCTGAGAGCGATGAAAGCATCATTCTGGCCGAATTCACACCAATTCCGGACACGCTGATCAGCAGCTCGAATAGCTCGCGTTCATCCTTCGTTGCGAATCCGTAGAACAGCTCCGCATCCTCACGAAGGTAATGGAATATGTAAACTGTCGCTTCTTTTTTATCCTGTAACGCCTGAAAAGTCTGCAACGAAATCAGAATGCTGTACCCGATGCCGTTGTTCTCCAGAATCAACTCGGCAGGGGAGAGCTCGACTATTATTCCCTTGATGTAATCAATCATATTCAAAGATTTTTGTTCAAGGCAAAATTAGCATTTTTGCGCTAAATACGGAATATTCACACACCATTTCAATAAGCATCCATTCTTCCAATGCTTTTGATTATATTTGCAAGATTGAATGGAGGTTTGACAATGATTATTCGAGAACTTAGAAATATGTTTCCGGCGCTTTCGCGCACTGTCTATGGCAAGCAGCTGGTCTATTTTGACAACGCTGCGACCGCCCAGAGGTCGCAATCGGTGATCGACAAATGGACTCAGCTGACCATTGGCGCGAACGCCAACATCCATCGCGCGGTCCATAAACTCGCCGTCGATGCCACAGATGAATATGAAAGCACACGCGATGCTGTCAAGGAATATATTAACGCCGCCGCTCGCGAAGAGATAGTTTTCACTTCCGGAACCACGGGGTCCATTAACCTTGTGGCTTTCTCTTTCGGAGAGACATTCGTCAATGAGGGCGATGAGATCATCGTTTCCGAGTCCGAGCACCATTCCAACATCGTTCCGTGGCAGATGCTTTGCCAGAGAAAAGGCGCTGTTCTGAGGGTCTTGCACGTGGACGAGGATGGCCATCTGAATCTTGAGGAGTTGAAATCCTTGCTAAATCCCAAGACCAGGATTGTAGCCGTCACTCAGATTTCCAATGTACTTGGCATTTTGAATCCTGTTAAGGAGATTGTAAGTGTTTGTCACTCAGTTGGTTGTCCTGTTCTTATCGACGGAGCGCAGGGTATGGTTCACGAAGGTGTTGACGTTCAGGATGTTGACTGTGACTTCTACGCTTTTTCCGGACACAAACTCTATGCGGCCACCGGAACCGGGGTACTTTACGGGAAACGTAAGTGGCTGGATCAGATGGTTCCTTATCAGGGCGGGGGAGAGATGATCGCTACCGTCAGGTTTTCCGGCACGACTTACGCTCCACTTCCGGAGAAGTTTGAGGCCGGAACCCAGAACATCAATGCCATTCCGACGCTGGAACCAGCTATCGAGATGCTTAAATTGATGAAAGATAAAGAGTTACTTAATGCTCAAGAGGCTGTGTCCCAGTACCTTTTCCACGCTTTGACAGGCAACCCGAGGATCCGTCTTTATGGCGTTCCACGTGGAACGGAGACAAAGATTCCGCTCTTTTCTTTCTGCGTTGAGGGGGCGCATCATGAGGACCTGGCCTTGATTTTGGACAAGATGGGGATTGCCGTGCGGTCCGGGCAGATGTGTGCCGAGCCGCTGATGGACAGGTTTGGAGTGACTGGGATGCTCCGTGCCTCGCTCGCTCCGTACAACACGATGGAGGAGGCTGAATATTTCATCAAGTCGCTCGACAAGGCGATCGCGATGTTGGTGTAGTTATGAGTGGTCGCTGAACCTGTCGAAGCGCTGATGTATTGAGATGTTATTTTGATATAAACTTGGATAATATATGAACTCATTAGAGGAAGCTAAACAGTCTGTGATTGAGGATTTCTCGATGTACGATGAATGGCTCGACAAATACGAGTATCTCATCGACTTGGGAAAGAATCTGGAGGCGTATCCGGAATCGGAAAAGACTGAAGATAAGTTAATTAAGGGATGTCAGTCCCGGGTTTGGCTGGATTGGCGCCTGGAGGACGGAAAACTTTGGTTCAAGGCCGACAGCGACGCGATCATCACGAAAGGCATAATCTCCCTTCTGATCAGTGTCTATTCTGGCCGCACACCGAAAGAGATCGCCGCGGACGATTTCGGATTCATCAACCAGATAGGTCTTAAGGAGAATCTCTCGCCGACCAGAGCCAACGGACTGGTCTCGATGATCGACACCATCAAGGCTGTGGCGCTGGAGAACAGTGATAAATAAGAATTGATAAGAATCTGTTTTGATTTGTTTGAAATGTTCTTTCGAGGTGAAAAAATCTTCATTTTCAGACATACAAATCAAAACAGCGTCTAAAACTTTGATATGTCTTTTGAAGAACTTCTTTTCTATTATTCATAAATGGAATATAAGGTTTATTTTTGGCAAGGCATATCATTAATTCTGAGTAATATTTAGATATGAGTATATTCAAAAATAATAAGGAAGAAGAAAATAGGGTGGCAGCTTCCGAGCCGCATGTTGAGCAGGAGAGTGAGGTGCTTTCCGCTGAGGATGTAAAGGCATTGGCACCGCTTTATGACAATGTGGTTCTTGCCTTGAAGCAGGTCTATGATCCCGAGATTCCGGTCAACATCTACGACCTCGGCCTCATCTACGAGCTTGTCATCAACAAGAACCACGAGGCTTTCATCAAGATGACTTTCACCGCCCCGAACTGCCCTATGGCTGACGAGGTACTGGAGGAGGTTCAGAAAAACGTCACCGACGTTCCCGGAATAAAGGCCTGCAACGTGGAACTGGTCTTTGACCCGGCCTGGGATCAATCGATGCTCTCTGACGAGGCACGTCTGGAACTTGGTCTGGATGTCATTGATTCTTCATCTGACAGGGTTGATCCAGGTGCCGGCCCGGACTATTCGAAGGAACCGAATTCCTGATCCGGTATATTCAATTTTGGCAGCTTGATTTAGGTTTGAATATTTTTAGGAACATGAAAAAAATAAGTTGCTTCAGATTAAGAGAAGATTTTCGAGGATAGATCTTTTTTTGAAGAAGGAGTGTGCCGGTGGCACATGACTGATGAGAAAAGAGATCTAGACCGAAAAGATTCCTTAAGATGATGCAGGTTATTTTTTGAATGTTACTTAGGCCTGTATTATCTGTAACGATGGCATTTGTCAGCATATACTTTTCCCTCGGCAGCAACCTTGGCAACCGCGAGAGGAACATCGAGGAGGCTCTTCATCGGATGGATGAAGCCTTTGAAGGCCACTACACGGCTCTTTCAAGGCTGATAGAGACTAAGCCGATGGGTTTCTCCGGCGGCAAGTTTCTGAACGCCGTGGCGCTTTACCGAACCTTCAGACCGGAAATTCCGGCGGAGGACGCAGCCAAGGATGTGCTTTCCAAGGTCAAATCAATAGAGCGCGCGATGGGCAGAACCGATCCTCCTGAATATGACGGAGCAGGCAACCGCATCTACCACTCCCGCGTAATCGACATCGACATTCTTTTCTACGGCTCCGAACACATCTCCGCTCCCGACCTGATCATCCCCCACAAGGACATAGAGAACCGCCCCTTCGTGATGATCCCCCTCCAGGAAGTCGCCAAACCATCCCTCAAAACCGCCTTTCCCGAATATTTCGGCACAGAATAGTGGTTTTAATCTACTTTTTCAAGTTTGTGCCGCCATTCTCGCGCGCGGTACACTACTTCTCACGCGGTACAACTCCGAATATTTTTCGTCAAAATAACACTGTTTCAACAACAGAAAATTGTCAAAATAATGTATTTCGTAATGTTATTTTTGTCAAAATAGCGCAATTGTTCGAAATGTTTTCTATATTTGTACCTATAAATCAAGTGTTTATGGATGAGAAGGTGATTTTGCAGGTTTTGGCGGAGCAAAGAGAGGAAATGTCAGGGTATGATGTCTCTGGCTGGGTATCCCGTCCAGAGGAGGATTTTTTCGAGTGGGACAGCGATATGGCACAGGTTGTCATAGGTGTTCGCAGGAGCGGAAAATCAACATTGTGCCATAAGGCACTTATCCAGCATGGAGTAAAGTACGGCTATTCTGATCTGGATGATGATAGGTTGTTGGGAATGGAAGCCAAGGATCTCAACACACTGTTGGGTTGCATGTACCAGCTTTATGGTGTTGATGTGAAGTACTTGTTTTTTGATGAGATTCAGGATGTTCCGGGATGGCATCTGTTTGTGAACAGATTGCTTAGGCAAGGCTTGCGCATTGTGCTTACCGGGAGCAACGCCAAACTGTTAAGTAGTGAACTTGCCACACATCTTACCGGAAGATACAATGAGATAAAACTTTATCCTTTCAGTTATGCAGAGTTATGCGATGCGGAAAAGGTTGATGTCAAAGGGATTACGACAAAGGCTGACGCTGCCAGAAAAATCGCTTTGGAAGCTTATCTTAATGACGGGGGATTCCCTGAATTGATGAAGCTTCGGAATCCTCGCGGTCGCCGAACGTACATAGAGGGGCTTATCGAGACAATCATCACAAAAGACATAGCGAAGCGTTTTAATATTCGCAATCCAGAGAGCATCAGACGCATAGCTTATCATCTTATTAATAATTCCTGTCAAGTTATTGACTATAAAACTTTAGCGGAAATATCCAACCTCAAGACAGCTGCCACGGCTCAGAAATATACATCTTATCTGGCTCAGGCATTCTTGATCCATCCTCTGCAAAAGTTCTCATACAAAAGCAAGGAGAGGATAACCGGCGAGAAAGCTTATGTGGTTGACCAAGGATTCGTCTCCAACCGTGGCAACTCGCTTCTTGGTGAGAATATGGGCTGGCGTTTGGAGAACGCGGTCCTTATGGAGTTGCTTCGCAGGTATTGTTCCGCGGCTGAGGACATATACTATTACAAGCCTTCCACACGGCAAAAGGAGGTCGATTTTGTCGTGTGCAGACAGAATGTTGTATTGGAACTCATTCAAGTGGCCTATGACATTTCTGACAGTAAGACCTACAGAAGGGAGACCGAATCCCTTATTTTGGCTTCCTCAAAGTTGAACTGCGGAAACCTTTGGCTTATATGTCTGGGCGAAACCCGCGATGTGATGGTCAGCAATCAGACAATACATATCGTGAACGCTATTGAATGGTTTTTGAAAAAAAGATGATGTATCTGTAACGCAGAGATCCTTTTTCGTGGGATTACGAAAATGGTTCCATAAGTGGAGTTCAGATGGGCGCTTTATGCCCCGGAGGACGGAATCTAAACACATTTGAGATGATTCCGGGAACAAATAATTCAATTATAGATCTGATAGAGAAATCGCTTTGATATGGGCACCCTTAGCCTTTGTCCTCACATTTCTATCGTTTGAGACCACTACGACATTCATTCCGATCTTCTGATAATGCATTGCACAGGTGAGAATTTTATTGTCGGGGGATTTGATATCGTATCCATCTGGGAGGAGAGATAAATCAGGAGATACTATCTCAACCGTGTCTCGGTTATCTAGTTCCGTTTCGATTTTTCCGATGGCATTCTGAGCTCTACTTTTAACTTCAATATTATCACTGAATTCTTTTTTTCTGTCCAATTCGTCCATTACAATTGTGGGAATTGCTACAATGTGTTTTGAGTCAATTCGTCCAATAATTGACGGACTCTTAATAAAGATATTCGTGTCTATTACGAATACATTCTGTAGATTTCCGGAAAGATATGTCTTTTTCTTCTCGAATTTTGATAGATCCAAGTATCCGCAGACTTTAATTCCGTCTGTTTGCTTCTCAGAAGATTCTTTTGGCTCTTCGGTTGTAGAAACGTGTACCGGTAGTTGCAGAGACGGAATGTGAGGTAACTCTTTTATAGCTTCCTCTGCACTTGACGAAATATAGAACGACGACGTGGCACCAGCCTCTTTTAGATACTGGTACACGAGTCTGTCAATGCCCGAGTACGAGTTTAAAACTCCCCTATCACAAATAATGATAGTCTGCCTCTTTGCTCGGCTAGTTGCCACATTGAACAACCTTCTATCGAGGGATCTGATGTATCCGGTATTCGGGACAAAATAGACAACAATGTCTGTTGTCAGACCCTGGACTCTGGAAACAGTGTCTATCAGCAATCTGTTATTAGGTCCAATAGTCTGCGCAAAGGCCTTTTGGAGCGCTTTTGTTGTCTTGACAAAGAAAGAGAGTACAGCTATTTTGGGACGTTCCTTAATAGTTAATGCTTTGGCGACGATTGCAACGGCCAGCGCGATTCCAAGAGAAGGTCGGCCATCCCCGACCGACATATCAGTTTGAAGCACCGTGGGACCGCCAAAAGGATTGAACACTTTATTTGCTTCTTCGCCGATTTCCGGATACGTAAGACGCTGTTTTTCATCTGCTTTTGACACCAAGGTGCCTTTGTAAAATATACCGGTGAAATGAGCAGCTCGCTCAGGTAACCTATAAGTTTGTGTGAACTGATAAGATGGGAAGGAGCCGCTATTCTTAACAGTGGTCAATCCATCGACAAGTGGGCCATAGCCTCGTCTAGCAATCCTGTCTTCATTCAGTAATACTACAGGTGGCAACTGCCGAGTGTCCCCTATCCATAAGCATCTTTTACCAAGGATTCTTGTCGCGGCGAACATTGCCAGGAGACCTTGGCTGGCTTCGTCCATGATTACATAATCAAAGTATGGCTCACTATTCTTCGTGACTGCTTCGCCACTAGCTATGTAGAATGTCGACAAGATAAGGTCGCCGGGGATTGGATCAAGTTTTTTCGTGGGTAACAAGCCCTTCACTTCTCTTTCTTCATCCGCGGAAAGTTTTGTCTTGAATACTTTTCCGGCCTCAAGTAATCCGGCAAGCGACTCTTTCTCTGCTACTTCTATCAGCGCTCTGTTCGTAAGTGCCGTTACCAAAACCGACTTTCCCTGTTCGCAGAGTTCCTTGCAGATTTGAGCGATCTGATATGTTTTTCCAGTGCCCGGAGGTCCCTCAAGGATCAGGTTGTCGCACAGTTGCATTTGTCCAAGAATGAACTTGCTGGCAGAGGTCCTCTGGTCCAGTAGCACAGAATCAATTTGGGCTTCGGAGAAATCCCGGTCAATTATTTCTGATACGGCAGGCGTATTATTATGTCTAACGATGTTTTGCAGATTTTTAATGTATTCATAAGGAGGAACTTGCGGTCCAAGAATCAAAATGATTTTTCCAGCATTGCTTAAATCCTCGATAAAGTCTACATCGATGCCTACAAAACCAACAAGCGTGTATCCTGCTCCACTCTGAATAGATTCTTCGTCTTCTCTTGCTGGTGCCTGCCAAACGCATATGGCCTCCGTATAAGTGGTCCTCTTGCTAGAGAGTTCCCGATAGGTCATATTGCCCCAGTCCTTGTAGCGACGATATTCTTTGGGGACAGAGAAACAATCAAGATATTCACCCTTTCTCGGAATCCCTCGATTGTTACTGAACTTCAAGATCATCTCGCCATGCTCAAACTTCATGAGCTGAGCTACGTAGACATCATCTCTTTCTTCAAGTAGATACCTGGCAGGTGTATTTACTGTCTCAATGAAGTCTTTTGTCTGCGCCTGAAGCTCTTCCTCCAGGAATTGTGCGTGATCTAGTCTATCAATGAGCATGCTAATCTAAGTTGCTTGTGTCGTCGTCTTCTATATCGGTTTCCTTCCTTCTCTCGGCCTTGAACCGGCAATCATCCAAAGAATCAGTGGCAAAACGGAATGGATTGATGCTGTTGAAGTCGAAATGTATGTCGTTGAAATAATGGAGGATCTGCGCGAATTCGTTCAGACGGCCTTTCTCGATATTAAGCGTGCTGAATTGGAGATTTATCATATCTTGCCTCAATAGCAAGCCACGTATATCAATCCAACCCAAATTATTGCCTCCTCTATAAATCAGGAGTACTGCGTGCTCCTTCATCAGCTGAATCCACTCGTTAGCCCCGATTTTAATAGGCTCCCGGTCATATTTGTAACTTTTCACAACAAGAGGATACTCGACTCCGTTTTTGACCACGCCGTTGATCGTAGATTGAGTACCTATATCTTGGGTGAAAGTATAACCAAGATCTTCCAATTTTTGCTTTACGAACCTCTTAGCCTCTTCGTTTGCAGTAATCTGTGCCTCTGTTGATATACCACCTTCAAGGCCGGCTGACATTGTGACTCCTCCTGTAGGTACAATGGCTCCTGTCTCCTCGGTAATAGAAACCGGAGCCGGAACAACAGGGGCGACAAGGACCTTTGTATCATACCCCTTGTCCGACAAGAAGTTAACTAAATCAGCATGGGTATTCGTCATAAGTATGACGAGCAGTTCGCTTTCCGAACCAGCGATATTCAGATATTTGCAGAGAGGAGTAAGTAACGGTTCAATTCTTGCGAGGGAAAGATTGCCAATGTGGTAGAACTTTCCGTCTTTGAAGAATGTATTTTTATTAATTTTATCATTTTGCTCACCATACGTGAGAGAGATTTCCTCACATTTAAAGAACTGGGCGGCTAATAATTTGTTCTCGAGTTCAGAATGGCTCTTGTTAAAGGCGGAAGCCGCATCTTTCTTAAGAAGAGCGATATACTGAGATTTTGAAATCAGTTTTTCTTTAAAATCGTCATGCAATTCAGCTCCGATGAAAGTAGGCGCTATATCCTCTTGCGTGATTACCCTTACTCCGAAAGATTTTAGTAATTGTATGAGCCCGTCGCGATTATCCTTGCCGACCTTTTCACAGTACACTTTATTGGTACCCTTAAAGCCATCGACAGTAACATAGGTCAAATCTTCAGGTGCCATAAAGTCCCCGGATTGCGACAACAGAGTATGAGATTCGCCCCACTGTACAACCTCTGGCGAATTCTGCTGCCCCCTCTCGATGATTTCTCGATATATTCTGGAGATACGTTCCTTTTTAGAATCTTTGTCCGATTCCGTGTCCTCAGATATTCTTGAGAGTACTTCTAACAGGTCGTTTGTTGAGACGCTGGTTTTAAACGGAAGGAGTTCTCTCCATGACTCATGGATGGTGCAGTCAATATCCAATACAGGTAGATATTTACCGCAAAGCTCAAGATTCGAGGAACTGTTTATGTAGATACAATCAGCTTTCTCAAACGTACCTTCCGTAGTTGGGAACTTTTGTTCTTTAGCAATGGCATATTCCAAATATGAGTGATATTGACTCTTGAAGCTATGAGGTACATGAGCCATCAACGGGTCGACAATGGGTCTCGCCCCACGATATTCCCCCCAGTATTTAATGATGCCTGAGATCTCATCAATCGTACTCCATTTATTTCTATCTCCAGCCAAGACTTTCTTAAATACGAATTGGTCGATTTTTTTGTTCGGTTGGCTTGGATTCACGAAGCTGAAGTAATTGAGTTTCGCCTTGATTCGGATAATCGGATTCTGATAACCCCAATAACCAGTATAATTATGCCGTCTTCCGCTGAACGCTTGAGCTGCATTAGTGAGGAATGAATACCCGCTGTATTGGGCATCAACTATCTTTTCGCTTATGCCTATCTTATACCCCACACCACATTTCTTAAGGAAGAATGCCCAATCTTCAACTTGTCGCGGATTTGCATAGTCATCAGAAATGAATATGTCATCATCGGAAATGACCAGCTCCAGATCATCTTCCGGTTTGTATTGGGAGCCAAGAAACAGATTGCAGATTGGAGCCAATCTTCCGGACTTTGTCAAGAAGTTGAGTTCCTTAATCTCTTTGGCATTATTATCCCTGTCGATGAAATTATCTTCTTTCCAGACGTTGAAAAGGAATGTTCCTATTTCAAGTGCATTACTGGTCGTGATATAATCAGGATGCGCTAAGAGATAATCAACAAAAGATGCATTGGACAGTTCCCTGACACCGAGCGCCTTAAGCCAATCAATGACTATGCTGTCCTGCCTTATCAAATTGTACACATCGCTATTGACGAATACGACATTAGATGTTTGGGTATTCTGGTCCCTGAAATCAGATGGAAAAAAAAGATTATTTGCCGAATCTATTTCCCCATTCTCATCCATAATGAAAGCAACGTGGCTCAATTCATCAATAAAGGAACTCCTGTCTATACCATCCATCTTCGAAGTATCACTTGAATACTGACACAGGAATTTAATAAGGGATGCGTCATCACTTGAAGACAAAGAGTTCATAACGTCACCGTCCGAGATGAGACGAATAATATCTTTTGTTTCAAAAACACAAACTTTGTCGTGGGCATATTTGATGATGCCATTATCATCAACAAAGTTATCCACTGTGAAACGTTTCTCGTGTCTTCTATTAACATGAGAGAGGAACTCCCGTGGCTTGATTATACCACTTGAAATTCCCGTATTATCCTTGAAAACTTCACTCAGTTTCAACAACTTATTCCCATTCCCGTTTGGCACAAATGCAGTGCTGTCCAGGGCAACTTCCAAGCAACCCCGATAAACACTTGTCAATGTGTCATTCTCCGGGAAACGCTCTGGAAGGACGTCAGTATAATTGGAGTAGTTCTTTGAAAATAGACTCACGAATTTCAAGTAAAGATCAGGTATTTTACTGAATATAAGCTTATTCCATTCGTTTTCTTGATGGAGTTGTTGCCTACCCGCATCTGTTATGAAATTAGCATTAACCAGGAATGGCTCTTTGAGTCTTCTATATGATGTAGGAAGAAAGGTGAAAACCGCGGCATCCTTAATGGGTACTACTTTGTCTCCATCCAAGCATACTGCGAATGAAATGATAAGGCTCTCTGCACCCTTCAGTTTGTCAGGCGTATTGAAATCGCGAACAATGGCCAACTTTACGTCCGAAGGAACCGATACTGTTTCGGATTTGAGCATCCAGGAACTCTGGGGAACATTATTACGTAGGAGCTCGACGGTTGAAATACCATCTTGGGTATTGGTTTTAAGTCGTTTCCCAACGCTGAAAACGACTTGGCCAGCATTCTCAAACCTAATATTGACGTTCTTACTGGGCAAGAATAGTAGGAACTGCAAGTCAGAAAACAGTTTCTCGATTTTCGATGCAATCTTCTGAGCTTCTGAAGTCCTTACAATTGTAACCACCGAGAATCCTTGAGTGTTGAAATTGGCCATTTCTGGTACCTCTATCGGAATAACCTGCCAAGGGACCTCATCCTCTTCAAGAGGTTTCTCTTTCCAAAGGACACGACGCATCAGTGAACAAGCTTTCTTCTTATCGAACTCGAAGCAAAAATCACCACTAAGGATTGTCACGTTTTCCACGGAAGGCAGGAAGACAGATTTGAAACCGATTCCCTTATATCCAATCTTTTTACTATCGTTCGCCTTATCTCCGTTTCCTACATCACTAATTCCTTCAACGTCTTTCTCGCTGAATTTCTTCCCATTATGCATGAACATAAACTTATCGCCTTCTACTATTATAAGTACTTCCAAGGCGTCCCCTGCTGTATCGGAAAAGGCGTCAACAGCATTTTGAAGGAGTTCATATACAAAACGCTCGGGTTCCGTATAAATGCCAACCGACAACTGCATAATGGATTTGGCTAAAGTCCTTACCTGAGACGCATGGTTATAATTCGTGCGTTCTTTCTGCAGTTTTTTTATAAAGGCGTTATTACCACTCATGTCGAATGAAATTATATTGAAGGAAAAAGGGTAACGACAACTACTCTGCGTTTAGACCGACTCCGTGAATCTGAATGAAATCACAGATATCATAAAATGACGAGGCTTCTTTAGGATCGATGTATTCGTCCGCCAAAATCATGTGTCTCATCATTTCGGCAAAATAGGTTTTCTGCTCATCTGACAACCTTTTAACTATACTTAGGCACATTAGCGTGTTCAGATTTAAGAGCTCAAAGTGATCCTGGGTTGTAAGCTCTAAAATATCCTTAACTTTCTCAAAATAGAGAGTCTCGCGCACATCTATCTTTTCATCTACGCTTACTATATCCATAAGGATTTTGGCCATAGCCATTTTCTCCTGTTGTGTAAAAGATGTCATACCGTTGAGTGTATTATCGTTAATGTATCGGATATTATCCTTTGATGAAGGCTCTATTATTTACTGTACTTGAGAGAGTACGGGGTAAAGATTTCCATTAGTTTACCGGAGGCGGTGGTGAGGAATTCGATGACCTGTTGGCGCTGGTCTCGTTCGATGTATTTGAGGTCACGGTCAATGCGGATGCGGGATGTGACTTTGTCGTCAAGGCGCTGCCATGTCAGAGGCTCTCCGAATTTGATTTCAATGGCATCCTTGTTTTCATACAGGAAGTCGAAAATGCTCTTGTTCCTGTCTTTGTCGCCGGTATTGATGTAGATTTCAGCGCGGCAGTTATCGAAATTGACGATGACGTTGCAATTAAGGCCATTGGATCCTTTGACGGCACGACCAATCCAGTTGTCGGTGGTGGGCGTATTGATGGCGAACAGGCCGTTCACTGATTTGTTGTAATCAATGAATTCCGTCCAGAAGGTCTGTCGCACCGTGAAGCGTGCATGTTTCTCCTCCCCGCTTTTGTTTTCATCTTGGGTCTTCTTGGCGATGGATATGGTGTAGTCCTCAGCGTCTTTTACCGGTATTATCTGGTCGAAGTCGAGGAGGACCTTTCCGTTGTATTCGTAGGGCGTTACCTTGAAACATTTCATCTTCAGGCCGGAGTTGAGGAGCCACATAACGGAGGAGGTGACCTCTTTGCGGAAGTTTGCGGCAACGAAGAAGATTCGCTGGCCATTACCGACATTGATGTCCACATCCTTCAGGTCCCGGTTGTCAAAGAAGTCGGACAGGTTTTCTGCAGCAGACTCCTTGAGGCACTGATCGTTCAGATACTTCTGATAAATCTCAACGACATCGCTTTTGGAAAGGCTGGAGCAATAGGATGCATACTTGATTGCCTGCCAAGTGACATCCCTGCCGGAGTCATCCAATTTGTTCTCAATGATAACCAGGTTGCCGCTCTTGTCGATTGCAAGAAGATCCAGACGCTCTTTGGTGTCTGCAAAGCCATCGAACTCCTTTTGGATAATAAGCAGGTCTTCCCCGAGGGAAGATGGCTCCTTTGCAATCCATTCCTGCAGGTTATGGCGCTCATCCAGCCCGAGGGACTTAAAGGTCTTTTTTTCGACCTTGATGAGTTTATTACTGTCCTTATCGATAATGTACATAATCTGTGTTCTATTAATTTATTACGACTTGCCCTGTCATTATTAACGGCAACATATCGTTTTTATACTTCATTAGTCCATCAATTTCATCCTGATTGTTTAAACTCAATTTGATTAGAGGCTCAACCAGCTTAGAAAAAGATACTAAAACATCCTTGGCGGGTTTGATTATTTTGATTGGATTAAGATTCTCCCTCGTCAATTGAGGTTGTCCCGATCCACTAATTGCACCTTGAATGTTTATGTAAGGAACAGACTGGGCAATAAATTCATTATGGATTGCCTTATCTCGCATTTTCATAACCATAGCATTGCCCGTGATCCATGAAAAAGGCATTGTTCGATTAACGGTTCCACAACTATTCCCTCTACAAGCTATAGCCACTTCACTATCACTATGGTTATACTCATCAAAATAGCCAATAAAGCCATTCGCTCCATATACCCGATACTTACCGTCGCTGGACAACTCCTTTAGACTAAGAGTTTTAGGCTGATACATTTGGCAGAAATCTCCCAGAGTAGCGTCTGTCCATCCCTTGGGGATACTCCTTTTAAGCACGGGATTATAAACCATCTCTCTACCGGAGGTTTTGTAGGGTCGGCCGTTTTCGTCAGCATCGTAAAGAATCAATGCTGCCCTGTAGCAGCCTTTCTTTGGACTGGCCATTTTGGCATCTATGACTTCCGGGCCAACACTATTGTAGATAATTTGTCCATCGTCACCTCGAACGTTGGCAAGCTCTTCTGTGTCAGTGTATTTCTCCAGAAATAGACGATACATCAATTTGGCCTGGTCGGAAGTATTGCAAACCACCATACCGCCAAGTGAAGGGTCATTATTCTTGATGCGGAACGCCTTTAAGTCCTCTATGATGTAATCCAGCAAAGGCTGAACATAGGAGTGATGCTTATAAACGGACGCGGCATTCACAGCCCCAACCTGGACACGTATGGAGTTCAGGATCTCCTGCATCTTGATCTTGAAATTGGAGCCAATGTCTTCGCGGATAAGGCGAAGTGTATAACGGTCAGCGATGGAGGCGTTGTAGTAGTATGTATGGATGTAATCGCCAAAAATGTCGGTGGTACGGTAGTCCCTGGATATGATTGGCGTGCCAGTCAGCGCAATCCGTATGGCGCTCGGGTCACTCTGAATCAGTGTTTTAAGGAAGCAGCCGGCAGGATTATAGTCACGATGGGCTTCATCAATGAAGTAGATCCGCTGTATGTTAAGGTTGTAGTCGTTCTTTGATGTGGCGCGGCTATCCTCGCTAAATTTTTGGATGTTGACAACAGTGATTTCCGGCTTGCCTTCGGGATTACGGGTAGTCTTTGTACTACAGATAATCTTTTTGAAGTCATCCTTTGTGTCAACCGGATTGACAATTAGCCCTCTCTTGGTAAATTCCTGCTGGGCTTGCTGCATCAAGTCGAGACGGTCAACGATGAAAAAGAACTGAGGAATGATTCCCAGAGGGGAATAGTATTCCGTGAGGAACTTCACGTTGTAGTATGAGAGAGCGGTCTTTCCGCTGCCTTGCGTGTGCCAGATGATTCCTTTACGTTCACCTTTGTCAAGCGCCTTCTCTATAGCCTTAGTGGCGAAAATCTGGGGATAGCGCATGATATGCTTCTGCAGGCCGTTGGGCTCATCGACATAGCAGATTCCGTATTTGAGGAGGAAGCGGAAGCGGTTGAAGGAGAACAGGCTGTTGACAATCCTCTTTGTCGGGGTATCGAAATTGTCACGGTTCTGCAGATAGGCATCGCTGGCAATGTAAGCCTCGACATTGTTATCCACGAGAATCATCTGCTCGGTCTTATATGAAAGCGGCTCAAACAGCTGAAGTATCGGGAAAGAAGATTGTCCGTCCTCGCGGAAACAGTTGTAGCATGTATTATGACGGCCAATGGTCGCATAATAGGCACCCTGAGTAAGGAGGTCGTCATACTCCATATCATTGGAGAAGACCATTATCTGAGTGATATTGAGATAGCGCCGGAACTTATTGTTCTCGAAGCGTTTCTTCATCCGTTCGGTCTCAGCCTTAATGCCGGTATCGTTATTCTCTTTCTTGACCTCGATGAATGCAAGTGGAAGACCATTGATGAACAGCGTAATATCGGGGCGGAAGTTATCAGAGGATTTATCGCCACAGGTCATTTCCGTGGCCACCTGGAATGTGTTGTTGTTGCGGAAGTTATCTTCGTTAGAAAGGTCTATGATTCGCCCGACTCCAGGCTCCTGCAGAATCTTGTAGAAAAACTCGCGGCCCAGATCATCATTCGCCAGCGAGTCCTGTATCTCCTTCAACTTCTTTATGGCATCTGCTTCCTCGAGGTCCGGGTTAAGGGACAGGAAAGCTTCGGTGAACCTCTCTGTAAGGATATTCGTCTGGGGGTCGAATTGAACAGCCGGAACGTCAAACTTTTTAACCCCGTTCAGAGAAACATATTCGTATCCCATTTGAACGAGGTGTATGATAGTCGGGAATTTAACGCGACTGTCTTCGCTAAATGATCTGGTCATTATTTGGTGTAGTATTCTTGCAATTTTCAAATTTAGCGATTTTTGCCGGATTTCTTTGCATTAAAATGCAAGAGCTTGACAATGAGTACAGAAAAACGCCCCAATTCTGTAAAGAATAGAGGCGAATTGCAAAGTGAGTAGCCGAAAAGTTTACCGGCCTTCAACGTAGTTTATGATGCCTTCCACATGCAGCGCAACTATGGCCTTCTTCCCCTCCTCTGATTCGAGGAAGGCCAGCGAGACTTCCGAATCCATAAACCCGTTCTCGGTCAGGACTGCCGCACAGTAGGTGTGCTTCAGGATGTAGAAGGGCTTCTCAAAGTCAGGATCTCCGTCGCTGTAGTCGGTGCGAAGCTTGTGTCCAGGCAGATGTTTCTGTGCGGCTTTGTATAGGCAGGTGGCCAGTTTGTCGGACTCTGTGTGTCCGGGGAAGGTGTAGGCGCTCAAGCCAGCGGCACTGTGCCACATTCTGCCGCTTCCTGCTGCATTGACTTGGATGCTGAAGACGAAGGTGTCGTGCGGTTCGTGTCCGTGGCGGATGGCCACACGATTGATGCGCCTGCAGCGTTCCTCCAGGGAGATGTCTTCCTCTTCGGGTACGACGAGGGATGCATCGTAGCCCCGGAGTTGGAGATGCTCGACGATGGCGCGGGCGATGATACGGTTGTACTGGTACTCCCGGAAGCGTCCGTCCGGAGAGCGTTTGCCCGGGGTCTCGGCCCCGTGGCCGTTGTCTATCAAGATTTTCATTATTCTGATTCTATGCGGGTTACGGAAACGAGCTCGAGGTCGAATTCTTCGATGAGTGCTGCGACCTCGGTCCAGTACTCCGGGGGAGATGTACTTACGGACCTCCTGCATGATTGGGTTTTCTTGTATCTGCTGTATCGGTTGTATTGTGTGCGATACTGCCGATACATCCGATACGGGAGGAAGGTCGTTCTCTTTCTGCCATCGGATGAGGACGTCAGCAATGTCGGCCCCTGAGCTGAGTTCTTCTTCGGTGGCGTTCTGCTGGAGGTAGTCGGAGACGGTGATGTCCAGGTATGGCCTTTCCGCTGCTTTCTCGCACCACTGGTCGTAGGCATCGACGTCCGGGAAAGCGATGACTTTGCGACCGTCAAGGACCTCTACTCTGTCGTTGAAGCCTGACTTTCCGCCGGTGGCCAACCAGATGAATTCGGGCATCATGGCGGCGCAGATGACAGCGGTTTTCTCGGCTTCCACGAGGCAAACGACCTTGTCGGGATACTGCGCCAGGAGATGTTCGCCGAAGAGGCACTGGGTCATTGTCCAGCCTTCGGGGAGGAGTCCTTTACGGAGCATCGGGATGTGAACCCAGTTGATAGGATTCTTGGCTGCAGGGTCTTTGATGCGGTGGCCGGTCTCGCGGTTGTACTTCATGATCTTGCCCCCACGGATGCGACCCTTGATGTCAACCTGGTAGAAGATGACATCGCCGTCTCTGGTTACGCCGAGCAGGTATTCCCAAACGAGATGTAGGATGGTGTCGGTTTCAAAGAGCGTGGAGAGGAAGAGCAGGAAGTCGGAAACCGGCTTGGTGCGGACGGTCTTGAGAACGATGTCGCGCGGTAACGTGTCCACCGGTTCTACGCTCCGGGATGCACAGATCTTTGGGACGGCCTGGATGGGCTTTGCCTTACGAGTAGTGCGGTTGCGATACTCCGCGTAGGATTCGCGCCAGTCAGTCTCGGAGGGTGGGTATTTGACGTATCCGCAGGAGGACTCGTGGTCGCATCGGCCATACTCTTCACCGGCGGGACGCTTGTCTTTGTCCACATACGGGGCGAAGCAGTGCTTGCGGCCGCACTGAGGGCAGGTCCAACGCGAGGCCGGACCTGCGTATTTCAGGAGATGATAGCGGTAGTTCATACTATTCCTCCTCCTCTTTGTCTTTGTGCGGGAGCCGCTGCTGTTGGGCAGTATCGCTTTGTATCGGCTGTACCGGGGTAGATTCAGGCGATACGGGCGATTCACCGACGGTGGTGACGTCTTCCTCGGGTTTGTAGGTGATGTTCAAAAGAGCGGCCTTTTTGAGGCGGCGCTGGACCATTCCCAGGGACATGTCGAGCTCTTTTGCGATAGCGCGGAGGGATTTGCCCTGGGCCTGGAGTTTGAGGATGTCCTGGATCTCTTCGAGTTCGAAATCCTTGGAGGGCGTCTTGAGGTGTTCTCCATCCCTGCCGTATTCGCGGATTTCGAATTTGAGGAATCCGTTGATTTTGTTGACATCGTAGATGAGCACGTTCTCGGCGTCGTAGAGGTATTCGCCAGTACGGACCTTGACCTGCTTGACGTAGCGGAGGTTGGGGTCTTTTGCGCTGCGAGCGATGGCAATACCGGCATCGAAGAAGTTGATGAGCTTGGCGCTGCCGGCAAGGTCGTTCTGCGTAATCGGCTTATATCCACGGCTTTTCGGCGTGTGGGTAATGACGATGATGGTGAGGTGGTACTTCTTCTTCAGGCGGATGATTTTCATCATGAATGCTCCTGCGGTGGCTCCTTTTTCGGAGTCGTTGCAGGCGAATGTGATGTTGTCCAGGACGAAGAAGCGGGAGCCTTTCTTGGCGGCCTCCTCGATGGAGTCGAGGATGGCTTCCTCCAGGTCTTCGCCAAAAATGAGTTCGGGATCGATTTCGGCCCGCTCAAAGTTGTCGGGGAACATGTGGATCTCGTTGGTTTCGGGATCGGTGTAACGCATCTAGAATTGCTTGTCGGCGAGTTCTAGGTCGATGAAGAGCAGAGGCTCTTTCCAGGCGATGTCTTCGGCAATCTGGGTGACGTAGATGGATTTTCCTACGCCGGAGGATGCGAAGATGACGGTGCATTCGTACTCGACGATGAGGCCGTGGAAGAAGGTGCGGGGATCTGGGCGCTCGCGAGAGTCCTTGATCCAGTCGTTTGTCTTCTTGACAGAGAAGATGCCACGTTTCTTGGGAGCACGCTTGGCTTTCTCTACCTCTTGCTTGATGACGTCAACAGGATTAGGGTCGGCTGTGTGTTTCATGCTATGCCCTACTCAATCTTTTTGACATCCGTCTCGCGATAGTACACGGTGCGTCCGATGCGGATGGCCGGGAGATAACCGCTTTTGTCCCAGCGCCAGAGTGTGGTGTAATCTACTTTCAGGCGTTCGCGTGCGGCTGCACGGGTTATGCGCCTGTCGGTGCGTTCAACTTCCCTTTGGGTGAGCAGCTCGCTCGCTACGGTCCGGATAGCCTCCTCGAGGTCGTCCGGGCTCAGAACAATTTGAATTGGTCTGTTTGTTTTGTCATTAAAGTTTAACATTTTGTTACCAGCGCCGGGTTGGCCTAGCCTTTCTCGGCCCCCGGTCTGTCTGTCTGCGTGAACTCCATCGCATAAGGCGTTACGTTTCATTCACATTGCAAAGTTCGTATGAGGGATTTTTGCCGCCAAAGGCCGCAGATAAAAAATTAAAACCCCGAATACGTTGGAATTCAGGGAGTTAAATTGCGGTATAAACCGAAAGTTCTGCGGTGACCTGCGGGATAGTGCGGCCGTGGGTTATTTGATGCAACTGGGAAGAATCTTGAGGTTGATTTTCTTGATTTGCCTGGTGCCGTCGTTGAGTTTGTTGATGCTGTCAACAGTTTCGTCGATGTTGCCGCAGGCGATGTCGTACCAGTTGGTGCCGAGGTGGCTGCGGAGGCTCTTCATGATGTATAGATGCCCTCGATGCGGTTGGATGCGTCGGTACTCTGGATTTTGGCGACCTCCAGTAGGGCTGTGAGCACATCAGACTCGGACTCGATGAAGAGTTCCTGGCGGCCGCGGCATTCGTGGAGGCGGGTCAGCAGAGCCACGACCTCCGGAGTGAGAAGTTCTTTGGGGCGGTTTATGAAATCAAATTCATGCATAGTGCGTATTGTTTATAGGGCGAAGTAGGAGTACCGCAATTGGTGTTTACAAATACTAAGCTATAAGCAGAGTGAAGCACTATGATCCAACCATGACAATATAGAATCCTGTTGTGAGTTGTAAAATTCTGTCTGAAATGGTCTGAGACTGGCGTTGAGAGAGTTGTGGTTTTCTTTATTAAAATTTTCCAAAATGGATTATTCGATTTGGATTATCCAAAATGGATAATTATATTTGCCGGAAAGAAATCAGATATGAAAACAATTCATAATCCGTTTATAACCAGAGGGTATATTCCAGATGAATGTTTCTGTGACAGAGTCAGCGAGACGCAGAGGTTGGCAAAATCATTGATGAACGGGAATGATGTGGTTCTGTTCTCGCCTCGCAGAATGGGCAAGACGGGATTGATAACGCACGTGTTCGAGCGGAAGGAAATCAAACGTTCTTACTACACGTTTTTTGTTGATATTCTGCATACTACAAGTCTCAGAGAGTTCACTTTCTTTTTGGGTAAGGAAGTGTTCAGGGCGTTACAGCCAGCCGGAAAGAAAGTACTTGATAAGCTTGTCAGTGCGTTGAAGTCGCTTCAGGGCAAGATAACCTACGATTCCGTTACCGGACAGCCTTCGTTCGGTGTGAGCCTTGGGGATATTCAGCGGCCGGAGTTCACATTGGAAGAGATATTCAATTACCTCGACAATGCGGGGAAGCCGTGCCTCGTCGCGATTGATGAGTTTCAGCAAATAAATGAATATGAGGATGGTAACATCGAGGCTCTCCTTCGCGGGCATATTCAGAAAATGAAGAACTGCCATTTCGTGTTTGCGGGAAGCAAGAGGAGCATTATGAGCGCGATGTTTCAGTCCCCGGCTCGTCCTTTCTATAAAAGTGCTGATCCATTGGAACTGAAGGCTCTCGATAAAGACATTTACTCAGATTTTGTCGGGAAGATGTTCAATGAATATGGCAAGAGGATAGCCAAAGCGGTGGTTGAGTACGTCTATGACTTGCTTGAAGGATATACTTATTACATGCAACGTGTCTTTAATGAGGCTTTCGCGTCGATAGATAGGGGAGAGGAGTGCTCTATTGACGTGATACGGATGTCAATAGACAACATATTGTTGATGAATGAGGTTCAGTTCGCCGAGCTGATGTCTAGCCTGACAGAAAACCAAAAACGAGTTCTGTCCGCCATCGCGAACGAGGCGCGCGTGCGTAATGTCAACACGTCCGCTTTTATTAACCGCTATCAGCTATCCACCGCCAGCGTTGTCAATGCCGCCATCCGCAAACTCCTCAAGGAAGACATCATCACCGTTGATTTGAAGGAATATTCCATCCCAGACAAGTTCCTCTGGCTCTGGGTCAATCGGCAGTACAATAACGCTTGATGCTGGATCGATGGCAAGTGGTGGTGTGGCACTTAATGGGTTGATAATAAGCTTAATAAGTAAACTCGTAGTGTCGGTTTTCGTACCACGAGTTTGCTTATAGTACTGATAAATAATAGGTTATCTGCCACGACCCACCCTCTGTGTCATCCTGAAAAAAAGTTTACCAAAAAAAGTAAACTTTTTCAGGACTAGACGCTCCCTATTTGTCCGGTGAAAGGCTGTGGTCGCCGGACAAAATGGCTAAAAGGCACGGTATGTCCGGCGCAACGGTGCTTTGGGTGGACAAATCGCACTGAGATGCGAAGAGAGGAGGCCCAGGAGAGGAGACGTGGCAATGATGGCAAGTGACGTGGCAAGTGGCGTGGCAAGCGTCGGTGCGCAAGTGACGTGTTTCCTTCACGATGATTCTTGCGTGAAAATGTGTATATTTCCTCTAAAAAACTGTTTCTTTCTTATGGGACGGGCGTAAAAATCGCAGATTTATATGTAAGTTTGTAAGTTTTTAGTGAGCGTTATGGAATATGCCGGTACGTAGTCGCCGGAAGAGGGGGGGGGAGTTGCCGAGGCATATTCAGATGACTTTGAGAATTTTTAAAGTACAACAATACTATGACACAGGACGAACTGTTCAAGGTGCTGGTGGCACATTGCAAGGAGTACGGGTTCATATTCCCGTCAAGTGAGATTTATGACGGACTGGCCGCGGTCTATGACTATGGCCAGATGGGCGTCGAGCTGAAGAACAACATCAAGCAGTACTGGTGGAACGCTATGACAAGGCTGAATGAGAACATCGTCGGCATTGATTCCTGCGTGTTCATGCATCCTAAGACTTGGGTGGCTTCAGGCCACGTGGCGGCGTTCAATGACCCGCTCATCGACAACAAGGACTCCAAGAAGAGGTATCGCGCCGACAATCTGATCGAGGACTATCTCGGCAAGATCGAGGAGAAGATGAACAAGGAGGTCGAGAAGGGCCGCAAGAGGTTCGGAGATGCCTTCGACGAGGAGCAGTTCCGCGCCACTAACCCTAACATTCTGAGGGAGAAGGCGAAATATGACGAGGTTCACAACCGTTATGTTGCAGCCGAGCAGGCCAACGACCTCAAGGAGTACAAGCAGATCATCCTTGACTGCGACATTGTGGATCCGATTTCCGGCACGAAGAACTGGACCGACGTGCGTCAGTTCAACCTGATGTTCTCTACCCAGATCAGCAACACCGGCGAGGCGGACGACAAGATCTACCTGCGTCCGGAGACGGCACAGGGAATATTCATTGAATATCTCAACGTCCAGAAGACGGGCCGCATGAAGATTCCGTTCGGAATCGCCCAGATCGGAAAGGCGTTCAGAAACGAGATCGTCGCGAGGCAGTTCATATTCAGAATGAGAGAGTTCGAGCAGATGGAGATGGAATTCTTCTGCCGTCCTGGCACCGAGATGGAGTGGTTCAAAAAGTGGAAGGAGAACCGCATGAAATGGCACGTCAACCTCGGGATGGGTGCCGAGAACTACCGTTTCCACGATCACGAGAAACTGGCCCACTACGCCAACGCCGCGACCGACATCGAGTTCAATTTCCCGTTCGGTTTCAAGGAGTTGGAGGGAATCCACTCCCGTACCGACTTCGACCTCGGCAACCATCAGAGACTCTCCGGAAAGAAGATCCAGTACTTCGACCCGGAGACCAACGAGAGCTACGTTCCTTACTGCGTGGAGACCTCCATCGGTGTGGACCGTATGTTCCTCGCAGTGCTGAGCCATTCCTACAAGGTCGAGCAGCTTGAGAACGGCGAAACCCGCGTCGTGCTGGGTATCCCGGCACCGCTTGCCCCTGTCAAGGTGGCCGTGCTGCCTTTGATTAACAAAGACGGCCTGCCGGAGAAGGCTCAGGAGGTGATGAACGATCTCAAGTACGATTTCAACTGCCAGTACGATCCTAAGGACTCCATCGGCAAGCGCTACCGCCGCCAGGACGCCATCGGCACGCCGTTCTGCGTGACCGTTGACCACGACTCGCTGAATGACAACTGCGTCACCATCCGCGAGCGCGACACCATGGAGCAGAAAAGGGTTCCGATCGCCGAGCTCCGCACCATCATCGACAAGGAAGTCAACATGAACAACCTTCTTAGGAAACTTTAGTTTTTTGAATATTCAAACCGCCCGGTCGCTGTGGTTCGGCAAACTCACCAACCATCAAAGCGGCCGGGTGGTTTTGTTATTGAACATATTCAGCGGTCCTAGAACTAGTATGGTCACTGAGCCTGCCGAAGTGACAGAAACCTTATAACAGAAACCTTATAAGCAAAGAGAACCTCTGTTCTGAATTTTTGTAACGTGAAAAATTCAGGTTAGAGGTTCTCTTTGCAGGTTTAGTAACCGTAAAAATAACTTGCCTCTTACTTATGACCCAGAAAGACAGGCAGTGAGGTAACTACAATCGTGCAGAGTAACCACTGCAAGGCAATGCCGTCTATGGATCAAATGCCCGTAGATCTAAAATTTCAGCTCCACACGGATCGGGTAGTGGTCGGAAGGTTTGCAGAAGCCCTTGATCTTGCGCGGATCACGGACAGACTTTGCGAAACCGCTACGGATGATCTCCGCGGAACGGACCTTCTTGAAAAGAGGCTCGGTCATGTAAACGAGGTCAATTCTTTTCCCGGAAAGTGTAGTTGGCTGAAAATCATTAGGGTACAACTTCTCAATGATGTCGATGTACGGAGTGTTGTTCCTGATGTAGTCGTGCACGAGGAAATCTTTGTCATCCTCGGCCATCTTGTAAACGTGGTTGTCCACACGTGATCTGGCGTTGAAATCCCCGAGCATCATCCAGTACTGCGAAGCCGCCTCGGGAACGCTCTCGATGGTCTGCTGGCAGATATATTCCATTTCCTTGGCTCTGAACATGGCTCCTTCCTTGCGTTCGGTACTTGCCTTCTTGTCATCAGCCATATATGTGTACTTGTACGGCCATGAGTGGATGGTGACGATGTTGAGGGTCTTGTTGCCGACCTCCACCTGAGCTACTCCGGCTCCATGGACAACAATGACATCATCACCGTTGCCGTTGACCCTCTTGACTATACGGATAGGGTATTTTGAGGTGATCACCTGCGGGAAAGTGTCTCTCTTGCCGCTGACAAGCACATAGTTGTGTCCGTAGCGTTTCGCAAGAATATCCCAGTTCCAAGGGAGATAGGCATCCTCACAGTTCTCGATCCTGTCGCCGGAATCCGTGAAGTAACGGGACTCGGCCTCGCACCAGACACAGATGTCCGGATCCTCGGACTTGACGAAATCCACGAAATTGTCATAATTGTTTCCCTGGTCGGACCACATTCCGTTCTGGATGTTCCAGTAAAGGATCTTCAGATCGCGCCCCGCCGCCGGGAAAGCCAGCGCCGAGACGATAACCGAGATGACCGCGACAAATAATTTCTTACGCATAAATATTCTTGTTTTAATATTCTCTGATATGCAAAATTAATAAAATGCTAATGAATATACCCGCTTAGGTTCCATCCTTTTTTGATGTGGCGGATAACTTGTTGATAAACAGATAATAAAACAATCACCTTCAGGGAAAATAATCTGAAGGTGATCGCTTTAATGCTTGATGGATAGACAGTTATCCGCCACGGTCATTATTTCATTGACGTGACCTGATAAGGTGTCTGCAGGGCGTAACGGGCGGCCTGAAGGGCCACAGGGGCGTTGGCATCGGTGACAGGGGTCGAGTAACTGCCGGATGTCGTGCTGGAATTGCCGTACCTGTAGGTGTTCTTGTCAAGCTTCACGTTGTCGAAGGACGGAGAGATGAGTTTCTCGAAGACCATACAGGCGGCAGCGTAACGGCTGATCCCGTAGTCCATATGGTAGCCGTCACGGGTGAGGCACATCCCGTTGTTCAGATCCGATGTCCTGAGGTTCTGGAGGCAGGTGCCTGTGGCGATCACATCCTTGAACGGGATGTCGGCCATTAACTTCTTGGTCATCCCGACGATGACATTGTACATCTCCTCCGTGGTCGTGAAGTTGATCTGTCCCCGGTCGGCCGTGGCGATCTTGTTCATATCGTGGTAGGCCTGTGACATTATGAAATAGAAGTCCGGAGTCTTGTCCGGGCAGTCCGCCTTTATCTTGTCCACAAGGCCCTGGAACGCCGATTTCTGGCTTGCGGTCCAGTCCCACGCCACCGCGCGTCCGGTGTGCTCCTGAATGGTCACGATGTCCCATTTGTCGCTGGAGACGATCTCGTGCAGGCTGTGGCCGGTGACATCAGTCCAGGATGTCGCCCCGTTCTCGCATCTGTAGCAATGATAGTCAACAGAGGATGTGTAGCCGTCGTTATATTCATAGACACTCCGTCCGCCTATAATACTCCCGGATTTTAATACAGGTGCTTAAGTTAAAAAACAATAACTTCG